>Ga0180007_10000589_pt1 | contig 58143 bp, 78 predicted proteins | sample MM_PC_MetaG_FD_121122 | JGI IMG/M metagenome (GOLD analysis project Ga0180007, IMG submission 121122) | Groundwater microbial communities from the Aspo Hard Rock Laboratory (HRL) deep subsurface site, Sweden - MM_PC_MetaG | ecosystem: Environmental > Aquatic > Deep subsurface > Groundwater...
CGCCGCATGGGCCGCAGGGGACGCAAGGGCCGCCGCATGGGCCGCCGCATGGGCCGCATGGGCCGCAGGGGACGCAAGGGCCGCCGCATGGGCCGCAGGGGACGCAGAAAAAGAAAATCAAGTTGTAATGATTTTAAATTATTATTTTGTGGAGGTTGAATAATGTCCGTAATGCGCTGCGAACAGTGTGAACGAACGATAGATACCGATTACGACCTCGGCATCTGGATCAACGCGCCCGCGCTGCGGGGCTATGATTTCTTCGTCTGCGGGCCGGAATGCGCCGATGAATGGTTAGCAGAACACGGATTCGAGTCCATGCCAGAGGACTACGACGGCGCGGACGTGCTGGAAGCGAAAACGAAGGAGGCAAACCAATGAAGATCACAGCAAAAATGGTGAGAGAACACGGGGCCTGTTACGATCCGGTAATTCCTAACGGCCAGCCGGAGGGGTTCGAGCTTTTCGAAGAAACAGACGAAATCGAGTTGGTTGATTTGATGGATGTTTATACGATTCCACGCATTGATCGGATATGGCTGTTCACGACTTTTGCAGACACAGACGATGTTGTTTTGTTTGCTGAAATGTGCGCCGAATCCGCCGCCTGTTACGCCGCATGGGCCGCAGGGGTTGCAGGGGACGCAGTGAACGCAAGGAACGCCGCAAGGGCCGCAAGGGACGCACGGGCAGCCGCATGGTACGCAGGGGACGCCGCATGGGCCGCAGGGGACGCACGGGCAGCCGCAAGGGACGCCGCATGGGCCGCAGGGGTTGCAGGGGACGCAGTGAACGCAAGGAACGCCGAACTCGAATTCCAGCTATGGCTAATCGCTATTATTTTGAGAAAAACAGGAGCTAACCAATGACAACCACAACAACAGAAACGTCTGAAAAGATTGACACCGCAGTCCTGACAATCACCGAAACGGACTTAATTCCCATCTTTACCGCCGACGGCATCCTGCCGTTAATCGACAGCATCGAGGAACGCGCCCGGTCATTCGCGTTCGATGTGAGCGAAGAAGAAGGCCGAGACGGTATACGCTCGCTTGCATACAACGTCGCCCGCGCTAAAACCACGATTGACGGGGCTGGAAAGAACATCGTGGCCGAATGGAAGGAAAAATCCAAGCGCGTCGATGAAGCCCGGCGCATTATGCGGGACAAGCTCGGTGCGCTGAAAGAGGAAATCCGCGCACCGCTGACGGCGTGGGAAGAAGCGGAAAAGGCCGAGGTCGCCCGCATACAGGCCGAAACGGACATCATCGAAGTCTGGGACGACGCGCACCGCGAGAACGCCGACAGGGACGAACTGGCGCGGCGACGAGCCACCGATGATCTTGCCGAAAAACTCCGGCTGGAAGCCGAAGAACGTGACCGACAAGCCGCCCGTGAGGAACAAATCCGCAAGGAAGTTCTCCAGGAAGCCGAACGCGAGAAGCAGGAAGCCATCGAGGCTGAACACAAGCGGCTTGAAGATGAATTTTATGAAAGACTGAATGCAAGGCACGAGCGCATCGAGCGCGAACGGAAAACCGAAGAGGCCGAACGCATCAAAGCCAAACGGCTGGCGAACCACAAGGCTCACCGCGAGAAGATTCACCGCGAGGCCAGGGCGTCGCTGTTAGAGAACGGCATTCCGGCTGAAATCGCGGACGGCTTGATTCTGATGATAAGCGAGGGTAAGATTAAGCATGTGGAAATTAAATACTGAGGGGGCAATTTAGTGAAACTCAAAGATAATCCAAAACCAGCAACTCAAGGTCAAATATATTCATTAAGCCAAATGATTTACGAACTCCAATCACGTGTAACGGCTTTAGAAAAACATACCGGAACATACAAATGTCCTTGCTGCAATGGAGATGGCAAGCCAAGACGCGCAATTCCACCATCAGAAGGGCGTTCGTATCGATGAGCTCTGCCCGCCTCTACCGCCTAATACTGCTCGGCATCGCGCTGATAGCGTTCAGCGTGGCCGGAATCCTGGCGGCATACTGGCATTTCTGGGCGGCGTGGGCGAGATAGGAGAAAACGATGTTTGACTGGCAAACCGCAATCGGAGAAAAACGAATCGCGCAAAATCTCTACTGGACGCGGCAATTAAGTCTCTGGGTGGGTTGCAATAAATGCTCACCGGGCTGTGCGAATTGCTGGGCACCGCGAGAAGTCCCGCGATTTCATGCCGACATGCAGGATGTTATCGAGCGTGGTTCCGACAATCTTTTAACATGGACAGGCAATATACAATTTAATGGTCAAGCATGGGATATTCTATCCGAACGCGCAAGGCGTTGGCAATCAAAGCGAAAATTAAAGCCGATTGTTTGGTTTGTGTGTGTGCGGTCTGACTTTTTTCACGATACCATAAGCCCCGGAGATGTTGACTGGGCGCTTGACCTGATGGGCGCGTGCACGGGTGATGTGTTTTTGATACTTACGAAACGCCCACAAAATATCGCTAACAAGATGTTTGAAGCTACAACAAGCAATCCCTGCCGCGAACTTGTCGGCGGCGATTATCTTCCAAACGTGCTGCTCGGCGTCACAATCGAGAACCAAGAAAAAGCCGATGAGCGCGTTATGGCTTTGCGTACTTCGGGTTGGATGGGACGTATATGGCTTTCAACAGAACCGATGCTTGAAGAAATCCAGTTGCGACAATGCAACCCCGCATTAAAGGACATTCACAACAGGCGCCCGTTTTCTTTCGTTGTAGTTGGCGGCGAGTCTGGTTCTAACGCCCGCCCGATGAATCCCGATTGGGCGCGGCGAATACGGGATGATTGTAAGGCCGCTGGCGTCCCGTTTTTTATGAAGCAGATGAGCGGCAAACAGCCCATCCCTGATGACTTGAATATCAGAGAATGGCCGGAGATATAGATGAAAAAACAATTGCCCGGTTACAAAAAAGGAGGTTGGGGCGGCATAGAAAAAGATTGGATTGCCGTTTTTGTAGAAGATATTGAGGGCTTTTCGGTTGCCGGAATAGTATCAGACAAACCACGCATAGAAATAAAAGAATGTATTACTTATTGGCGTAAGCCATTTAAAACACAACCGATAGAAATCAAAGAGGAAATCAAGGACAAGGCTGTTATTTATTTAAAACCAATAACACCACACATTTTTTTTGATATGGCAAAACCATTTCTAATAATGCTTAATCAGTATATACAAGGAGAAATCAATGGTCGTTATAATGTCAAATAAAACAGCCCCCGCGTCCGGAGGCTGAGTCGATGGCCCAAGGCCATCCAATGCGGGTAATCACCGCTATGTTTTTTATATCCCCAAAATCCCCTTCCGTAATTTCCTGAATACCCGACACGCTTGTTTGCGCGGGTTGTTATCGGGATGAGTTGTTAAGAGTTCCTTGACCACTGCCGGAGCCGTGGCGATATCCAGCCTCGTGCCGTCCGTAATTGCAGATATAATCGGGGCTGCTTCCGCCCGGACTTCGCCCAATTCGTCGAATATATCTTCCATCCCGACTTTAGCTTTCCGCACAGTTTCGAGCGCGAAGTCAATGTCTTTTTGTGACAGCACGTCGAATTTCCGCAGTAACGCAACCACAATCACCAGCACGCCCGACGCAAAGCCGAGCAGCGCCGTCAGGACTTGCGGCTCAAGCAAAAGACTACCCAGTTTTTCCATGTTCAATCCCCCCTATATACTATTGGTTTTGGTCTTTTCCACGGCGGCTGTAATTGAATCGGGTTCCGCCACGTTATACCGAATTTTTCATGTACTGAAAATAGTTGCTGCATTGGGAAGCTCGCGCTCTGACATTTTATCAGCGCGTGTTCATCCGGCCCATCCCACGAGCCATTAGCGAAAATCTCCCCCCGAATATCGGCTATCTGGTGAAAGTGCCCGACACAGTAATAATTGACGGGCAATCCGTATTCCGCAAGCGTCTGGATATAACGTCCACGCGCCCGCTCCAGGCCATAAAAAGGCACCCCCATCCACGACACAGTATTGTCGCCGTGGCCCAACTGAAAAACCTTGTTATACATCCCAACAAAACAAAACAGAGATTCGGGAATATAAAAATGTACATTTTTAAAATCCCTTAACCGCTCTTTGAGGAAATGATAAAAAATATAACTCCATGAATCCGCTGGTCGCCGAGCGCCCTTTTTGCCTACCCGGTCATGGTTGCCGGGGACACCGAATATATTGATTTTCCACGGTAGCGATACTGCGAGGTCGCCGATTATTTTACCAAAAGCATCGACGCCCTCAATCATTTGCCGCCCAGCTTCAAGGTCGCGCCTGAGTATCACGCCTTCCGGCAGTGTGGGGTCGCCGCCCTGCATTAAGTCGCCAAGCATAAACATATTGAGGATTTTATATGGCGTGGTCGGATAGTGTTTCGCAAGTATTTTTTTAAATGATTCAAGATAAAATTCTGACCGTTGTTTAAATACATCGATATTGTAAAGCCCAATTCCAGTTGTTTCGTCGGCGCGGGTGTCTTTGCCGATGTGCATATCTGACAGGAGCGCCGTTAGGATTTCGTCACCCTGTTCTTCGTTGAACTTTATCGGCACCGGTTTGATTTCCGGCACCGGCATCGGGGTCACGATGTCGCGCAATCCTTCAATCAGCAATTCCGCAAGTGCGCGTTTGCGGATGGCTTCGTTTTCGTGTTTCTGCAATACTGATTTTTTTATGCGGAGTATTTCCTCGGCAAGCGGCTCGGCTTCGTCTGGTTCTATGCCATCTGGTTTGAGTATGAATTTTTTATTGCGGCCCTCGCCGGGTAACGGCTTGCCGGTTTTAATACAAGACAGTATTGATTGAACACGCCACACTTCTGAATCTGGTAGCTTTAATGTTGCGGTCAATTTGCGATAGCCGTATGATGGGTGTTTTTCGTGGCCAGCAACGATTATTCTTTCAAGTTCTTTTTGTTCTATTCTTTTTGGCACTACTCACCGCCTTTTAAGATAGTTTATTTTTTGGATACAGCCTCGCGGAATAATCGTTATGCTTGATGCGTTTTCCAGAATGGAACTAATGCTGCCGATAATAACAGCATATTTTTTATCGAGGATTAAGAGATAGCCGGTTGTTTTGTGTAGAAGTTCATCGGGTTTAACTATGATGGATTCGATGTCAACCCAGCCCGATTCAGAGGAAAGTATGTCTTCCCATTCAACCTCTACCAGTTTAAGTTTGTTTATTTTAATCGGTTTCGGTTCTGGCTTGTTCATCCTTCACCGCCTTTAATAACAGAAAAATACCTGCCAAATCGTCAACAGTATCCTCGATATCGCCGTCAAAATTATTCGCCAGCCGCGCCAGCTTATCTAATCCGCGCATCAAAAACGGCAGAAAATCATAAGCCTCAACCGGAATCCCATCGGGAAACAACACTAACAGTAAAGCCGGTATTTTTTTCGGCGTGTTTTCACCGTAATATTTGGCTTTTTCATTCAGGAGTGCCGCCACGTCTGCGGCGGCTTGATTGAAATCTAACGGCATAATCGCCTCAATTACCTACAACTATAACCAAAATCACCCGCGTTTGTCAATATCGCCCCAGTTCCGCCAGCACTTTCGCGCTGAGTTTCATTCCTGAAACCATAGCGTGAACCATCACGCCGGGTTTGCCGCCCTGATAAATACCCTTGTGCAACGTCGCATCCGGGGCCAGTTCGCATAAATTCGAGTATCCAGCATCGAAAGCCTCGTCCGATCCGGGCGTGTCCAGCGCCTCGGCCCCCGCTACAATCACCATACAGCCCGCTTGGGCGGTTTTTAGATCAAACCCGCCGCACAGCACTGTTCTGGGAAGATCATCGCGTACAGCGCGTCTGACGGCCTCTGACGTGGCTTCTGTGGCTGCGGCTCGCCCCATGATGGCGAAGCCATGCACTCGGCATACATTGGCCCAGTTCGCGGCATCGAGGGCGGCGATTGGGGAGGATTGGGTAGAAACACGGTTAAAGAAGTGCCATTCTTCGGCAATGCGGTCATTTATGAACGCCCATTTATTCGAGGCTGTGATATATCGGCGGTAACGGGCTTCCATGAATTCGTTATCGGCGACGATGATGTTGGCCACTTGCTTGGATTCTGCGAAGTTTTGCAGCCCTTGCAGCACTTCCCTTGCATTATTGGCTATACCCGTCACTTTTCTTTCAACCTTGCCGGGCAGCGCCACGACAACGGAAATCCGCTCGCCAGCCGGAACTTTGTCGCCCTTATAGTCCCGGATATGTTCATTGACGTAACGGGCTGCCAACGCAACGGCCCCGGCCAGCGCCCCGCCTCCGGTGCCGCCGCCAGCGCCGAGCGTAATTACTATCTGATCGATGTCGCCCCATGTCCGTTCGGCCATCTCGTAAACCTCGTCGCGGTGGGCGTCGAACGCCGCCGCCCCTGCCGCCATATCCTTACCAGCGCCACCGCCTTCGGCTGATCGCAACAATAGTTTCTGGCTGTTCGGAAGGTTGACGTCCTTCAGGTCTTGGTCGGCGGTATTTACAGCCACGCCCCGGCTGTATTTGAGCCGCGCCATTGCTTCCCACACGCGCCCGCCCGCGCCGCCGAGGGCAAGTCCGCCTACCTTAATCGAGCCACTGGATTCATCTATGGGCGCAATCGGGGCCGCATCGGGCAGGTCATACGTGCCGAGGTCAAGGCCGTCGTCGGGCAGTTGTTCGGTATTTCCGAACTGTTCAGATTCCAACCGCAAAGGATTACTCAGTAGTTCGTTTTCCTGAATTGCGGGTATTTCCTGATTGAGATTTTCTTCTGCCATGATTTATCCCTCCAATTTTGTTTTTTATATTTGACTTATTGCAAGCATATGCTTATAATGAAATAAAGGCGGGTGATAAAAATGACGTTTCAAAGAGGGCATATATTGCTCTCGAAAATGTTGGAAAGAATCTCATCATTAGCCCCGCCATCGTGCTTTTTCACCCCTTACGTCAACGTGGGTCCAGACACCATAACGCCCCACGCCGCCACGGTCGCCCACGAGTGCCTCGCAATAATCTGCGACAACGCCCGGTATTATATCTTTTACTTTTATGTCGGCGGCGTTAGCGACTTTCCTTTTAGTTCCGGGTAACTCGCGGGGAAGATGCTGCGAGTATTGACTGCCCTTTTGTAGTCGGTTCCAATGTTCACATCGACACCCCGACGTTATGGTTACTGGCTTGCCAAAGTGTTCCCGGACAGCCTCTAATACATATAGCAATGCGGGGTTTATATCATCGAACCCGCACCCCCCACAGCGGCAAGCAATCTCATGTTTTGAAAAGTGTGGACTTAAATCTCCCATTATAATTACCGCCATTTCTCCGTTTCGACACGGTGTCCCTTAAATGTCCCGTTCGGCCTTTTCTTTTCCCGCACTTTAAATATACGGGGTTTTGAACTAAAGCGCAAACAGTACGGACATTTATCAACATACGGGTCTATCAATTCGGCCCCGCAATCGCAGTATTCAGGCCGTACTATCAACGATTCAAAATCAAGTTCTGGCTTCATTGATACGCTCATTTAATGTATGCTATTATTGCGTCTTTCAGAAATGTAATTAGCGCAAAAACAAAAGTTAGAGCGCCGGTTACTTTCAGCGTCCACGCCTTGAGGTTGTCAACGTCGCTATCTATCTTTTTTAAATCGACGCCGTTGTGCCGGTTGCGACAATCGCCGAGATGCTTATTGATGCGCTCGTGGACGTTGCCTATCTTTTCGTCAATATTGGTGCCGAGCCTATCAATCTTGTCGATGATCGCCATCGTGTCTTTGTTGTCGCTCTGGTAGTTGTCTGGCAGCGTCATGTTGGCCTCCCTTACAACAGCGCCGGTATCAGCCCGGCGTTGATTCTGGTTTTTATGATGTCGTCTTCCGTACCGCCGAAATATATATCTCTATAAACCTTGTTGTTGTTCTGGTCTTTGAACTGTATGCGGTAATGCGTCAGCGTCGTCGGCTGCGTGGTGATGTTCGTGGTTGACCAGTACCACTGCGCGGTTCCGGCCTTCTGTGTTGCTGTCGCGCTGGTAAGCGTTTCGGTACTGCCGTCGTCTTTATAAAGCGTCGCTGTCACGCTGGTCGCGTCGTCCGGCATGGTGCCCCAGACGGTGAAGTAACACGCGCATTTCGCATACGTCGGGAAGAACATCGGGCCTTCTGCTTCCTCGCTGTAGTCGGGACTGGTCTCGCGGGCATAGGCGAACGAGATTGACAGATTAACAATGCCCAGCGCCACCGCGCCGGCGGGATTCGTTATTTTGACCTGTATGATGTCGTTTCCATTCAAGCCGCACGAAATACCGCTGATGTCCTCCGGGGTGGTCATTACAGTCCACGCCGACCACGAACTGCCGTTGTCTGTGCTGTAGCGATACTCAAATACGGGCGTGTTCCCGGCAGCACCGAGGTTCCACGAAACGGTATCCCACGCCGCCACATCCCACGGCTGGACTTCGGGGAAGGTCACTGTCCCGCCCGCTGCTGCTATGGTAATCGATCCGGCTGTGGTGTCTCCAAAATCTACAGTTCCGGTTGTGGTGAAGTCGGAATCGTTCCACGGCGAGCAGGGAAAATATATGTTACAGGTCTTATTCGATGCGTGGTTCTTGTAAATCAGCGGTTCGTTGCCGCGCCATAAGGTTTCAAAAGAAAACTCCGCCCCATTATCTCTGATGGATATACTTTTTGTTCCGGTCTTTTGATACGTTACATCCTGACTGTATGTCATTCTAAATCCCGTTGTGCCGTCCCTGATAATCAGACTGCCGCCGAAATGCTTGAACCCAAAGAACGCAGAGTAAAATCCGTAAGCTGACGAATAAGCGTCCCACTTTCCGCCGTGAAGTTCACAGCTATTCAAACACCCTATCCCGATATAGGTTGTCGAAACGCCGTTCAGCGTTCCCCCGGAATGCGACCAGAAAACAAGCCGCGAACCAATATTGCTACCGGAAGTCCCAGTTGCGGTCCCGCCGTTCATCGTGACGTTATTTCCATATATCCCAAAATTGGTAGAGCTTGTTCCACTGATGGTGCCTGCATTCATAATCATGGCGAATGTTACAAGGCCATAGCTGCTTGTCGAAGTCCCGGTTGCGGTTCCGTTATTGAATAGAACTTGCTGAAAATATATCCCGGCACCCGACGTGGATGTGCCGACGAATGTGCCGCCATCGATATATCCATCAAGCAAATAAATAGCATAAGAATTTGATGCCGTAGCGGTTATTGTTCCTGTGGTCGATGGGAAGTTGACGCTCTGGCCATACAAGCCCCAATTTCCGCTCGGCACGTTTGTGATGTCAATATTGCCGATAGTAAATTGAGCCTTGCGCATTACGTTGACAATGGACATGTTTAACGAACCTTTGAATGTCGCGCTATACTGTCCACAAAAATCAAATGTGCAGTTATTCAAACCTCCTATGTCGGAAAATGTGCTGTTGCCACTAATATAGACGTAACATTCCTTGCCGGATGCACCCTGTATCATGCAGTCTTTGCTTGCCGAACTTGTGCCCGTCATGCTGAACTTACCATCGCTATTGACGTATATGCCGCCCGCGAATTGAGTGAGTAGACCATAATAAATCTTTGTGCTTTTTTGCAGATTGATTTCCGCCGTGTTCGCATTAGAAACAGTGATAACCGGATTGGTCGTCCCGTCCCCCATCCAGAGGACTTTCGCGTTCGCGTTCGCGTCTGACGGGCTGGACAACAGGCCGGTGACGGTAATGTTGCCGATGGAGAACGCGCTGGTGAATCCCGCCGCCCATGCAAGCTCGCCGCCGAGGTTGATCACGCCTGCGCCGACGATAGCGGGCAAACTGGTCACGCCCCACGGCATCGTGACGACGTGGGTATTGGCGATAGTCCATGTGTCATTGACACCCGATACCCCGTCGCCGGGATAACCGCCGCCGCCCCACGTTGCCGCGTTGTTCCAATTGCCGCTACCTGTTGACGTGAACGCCGCCATTCAATCCCCCTTATATCTCTGTGAATACATCCAGCAGGTCGTTGTATGCCGTCGCGCTTGCGTCTGCCGAAACCATTTTGATCTTGACGACATGCTTGCCGTTCGACAGATCGGAAATAACCGCGCTGCCGGATTGAATCTCATACGTCGCGCTCGTGCTGTTCAGGGTAATGCGCGGGCTGGCTTCGGCATCGACATAGACCTTCATTATGGCCGCATGGCTTACGTCGCTGGTTTTCATCTCTGCCTGAACGTGCATTTTTAACCACGGCAAAATGGCGGGAGCCTTAACGATACCGAAAGTCTTTATCTCCGTTTCGGTTATGCCGGTTACGGAGACTTCTGTTTCGTCGCCGACATAGACGTGCTGTTTCAGGGCGTTTATCGCCTTCGCAGTAGTAACAGCCTCGTCTTTCAGTTTGCCTGTAGATACAGACAGATTCGCCAACTTGCTTTCGATGACTGCACCATCTTCGATGGCGGTACTTGGAAGCTGCCCGGTAACTTTCGATCCGCCGAGATTCACTGCCGCGACCGCCAGCTTCTCATCCGTTATGCTGCCGTCCGCCACCTCTCCCACTTTCCTGATGTAAATAGTCATTTTGCATCACGCTCCTTTACCTTGTCGCCACATACCGAAGGGTGGAAGTCCCGCCTGCGGTCTTGTGGTATATTTTTGTCACCTCAAAATCCATGCTCATGCTGCTGTCCGCTGTCCCTGTTGGCGTTAGTTCTATCTGGTCGTTTGTGTCTGCATTCAGGCGGATCAACACGGATACCGCCCCACTGTTCAGTATGGTTATTTCATTATACGTTCCTCCGAGGTCTATCTCCGCTTCGATATCAGTGACCTCTACATTCTGCGCCGCCTTGTATTCTGCGCGGTTCTTTATTGGCTCTGTCGGTAATGGATTGCTTAATGTTATTGATCCCACGCCCTCCTCCTTTACTATCTTTTCAAGATACACTTTCAGCGTCCGCATAAATTCCTGATTCGCCATAACCCCCCTGTAAATATCTGCGCTCGTCGCCATTACACATCCTCCCCGAAGTTGTTTGCTTCGCCCGTAATGTCTTCTTCCGTTACCCCGGTCGCCCCGGTGAAGTTGCAGCCGTTGAATGTGCCGCCGCTGAAATCACAATCAACAAACGCGGCATCCGTAAAATTACAACTGGCTATTCCGGTAAATGCACACGTCATAAACTTCGTCCCCTCGAAATTGCACAACTCAAGGTCGCCAAAGGTTTCGTTACTGTATTCCAGATATGAAAGATTTTCATTCGCTGCCTCTATCACTACGCCACCTCCGCGATTAGTTTGTCCAGCAAATCCCCGGCATATTCGAGCGCCTTTGTGGCGGTGTATTTATATGTGGCGTCCGTGCTTAACTGCGAATACGCGAATGACACAAGATAGTCCCCGGAATAATTAAAAACGTAGTGCCGCGCCGTTATTATCGAGCTTGCCGACCAGTACCAGTGCGCCGAGCAGAGTATATCGTTCGCGTCGAAATGCAGTTCCTTCCGCATCCGAACACCGACATCGACGGCAAGCTCTGTGATCGCATCAAGCAATGATTGCTCTACGGTTTTCAGGGCTGTGAATTTAACATCGAAGTATCCCGTTTCGGCCAACGACAGCATGAATATTTCTGATTTTAAGAATGCCGCGAATGTCGTTCCATTGCCTATCGTGTAACAGTCGGCTCGTAAATAATATGCGTAAAGTTGATTCGCTCCAGTGTCGAAATCCGACAGGGAATTAGTGACGACCGCGCCAGCAGCCGATAGGCAAGCCCGGTCGGGAGAAGTGTTTCCCCATTGCCCGGTCGCCCATTCTGCGGCAAACGATATTTTGTAATTCGCAAGGTCGTAGATAATTACATGCGGCCCGTCCGAATCCGAATACGGCTCGTGGGTAAGCGTCACCTGCCCGGCGTTGTCGGCAGTGAGCAGTTCAAGCACAAACCCTTCACGCTTGAACGACGGCATCATGAATACCAGTATCCGATCCTGCCCAGCGGCAAGGGCTTCAGTGGCTATTCCGACAATATTTCCACACTGCGAGTCAGCTTTCTGTAAATGTTTCGTAGTCGTGGAGGTCGTCAGCGCGTCGCCTTTTGCTACCGCCGCTATATCAGCATCTACGTTCGCGTCTGATATTCCGAGGAACCTAATCTCCACGTCGGTACTCGCGGCGATTGGCCCGGTCGAAACCACTGCCGCCGCAGGACGCGGGTCGTTCGCCGTCGTCGTGGTGGTAACAGAGCGCTCTGTTACCTGATCCACGACCACCACGTCGCCCGCGCTGAGGGTGCCGCCGCTGCCGTTGTTCATCCAGTGTGTCGGCGAGGCTGGGCCTGTATTCGTTGCGATGTTTGACAGGATATCATTCAGACGGGTGTTGAGCGCGGTTATCTGCGCCCGTATCATCTGGAGGCGCGGGTCGATGTCGGCTTTCTGCAACCGCTTGTCCTGAACGCGGGCTTCCTGCCGCATCCGGCGATCAAGGCGTCCGGGTCTTTTTATGCTGGGCGTGTCTGTCATGGCACATAAACCCCGTTCCCGCTATCGCGGTCTGAATACTGCCCGAAGTTTCTATTTTCTATAAAGAAATTCAGTGATGTGTTTAGAATCGCATTCGTGATATTCAAAGTACATAAAACATCTATGCCGGGAAGCGGCGCAGATGTATAATCATGGGTCACCACATAGCGGGAAACTTCCTCAAGGATGGCTTTCGCATCGGCGTCGGCGAGTTCCTGCGTGACGAGTGTTTCGTCCGGCTGGCCGTCGCGGGCTGTCAATGTCAAGACACCGAATTTTTCAATAAGGCCGTTGTAATCCCAGAGGTCGGCATCGGGATTGACATCCTGCAACTGCGCATAACCCCGGATGAACTCGGATTCGTACACCTGAAATTCAGCGAACGACATCTGAGAATCGACATTTTCCCATGTGTAAAGCCCAATGCTATGGACATTCACGCAGAGATAACGCCACTTTCTCCCTTTCGGCCAGTCCTGTTCCGCATGAAAATTCATCGTCATTGCGGGCGCTGTTTCAAATGGCGGTACTATCTGCTCCCATGTAGCGGGCATGGGATTCGCGGGTGTCGGGTTGGTCTGCGATCCCCAGATTGATTGCGTCTGGATATTGCTTTCGTTGGCGCGGCCCTCGCCACGAACGAAAACTATCTGGTCAACTTCGATATTATCGCCGAGGTCTATCGTGAAAGCTGGCGCTCCGTCTTCCAAGAATGTTGTTTGAAGCGCAACGATAATCGGCCCCCATCCATCGTTCCCGCCCCAACCGCCTGATTGCTGCGTGAATACGTCGTTGTCGGTAATGGCTTCGAGCATCAGTGTATGCCCCCATGAAAATCCGCTGATATCGACCCAATCGTTACTTGGCACAATACCAAGACACAAGTTCGGCAATTCGCCCTCCGGGTACTTGCCGTAACTGATAACCGCGTTATAGCAATCCTCGTCGGCGGGGTCGCGTATGAGCTTTTCAAGCATGATATGATCGTCGGTTATGGTAATATCGGCGGTTGTTTTCTGCGTGTAATAATCGCTTTCAAATTTCCCGTCGCGCCGCGCCTTGAAGATGTAATTGAAGCTGAACGTCGCACGACAAGCCCGCTCGATGCAGTCAAGAGCCGTCCCGTCGTCGCGGTCTGTAAACTGCATGGGTGGCGCGGTGATGCCGCTGGCCTGTAGCGTCCAGTGTTTATAGGTGGATGTGAACACGTGGCCGGTCTGGTCGGCCCCGAACACGGCGATGCCCGTCCTCAGCGTCAAGGTGTAGTTTGCCGGGTCGTACAACACGCCGTCGCGGTAGATAGTAACGTCAGCAGCGTCGTATAGATTATCGCGCGGGAAAGTCACGCTCAGGCCATCGTCGGCGAGTGTGAGCGATTCTGTGGTTCTGGTGTCGGTTATGTAGTTTTCGTTCAGCCCTGCCCCGCCCTTCTCGGCGGAAACGTCGTTCGGGTGGGTGCAAATACACCATATAATATCTTCAATCTCGTTCGTGCCGGGAACATAGCGCCAGAAGTTTGCATCAATGGTGGTAGGAATCTGAAAATACGGCGGTTCTGTATCGCATTGGTTTATTGCAAACCGCACAAGTCCGCGCCGGTAATCTATCTGATAGGCCAGCGTTGACTCGCCGTCTATTTCGACTTCCGGAGGCGGGAAGGAAATCCAATCGGTCACCCGAAGGCCGGGGTCTTCGTCGCCGGCGTAATCGGGATAGAAGCCGAAGTCCTGCCCTAAATGTAAATCGGCTGGCGCATCCGGGAAGGTCGATAAGATTCTTGTGAGCAAAACCCAATTCATGTTTTCCCGCGTCGGCTCGTGGAAGTACTCATAAATCGCTTTTGTAAACAGGTGCGCCACCAGCCCCTCGCATTGCACTGGAATATTTACTATTCCGCGCTCAAGGTTCTCCGGCAATTCGGTAACTACGACTTGAGCCTCGTCGTACCAGTTCCATGTCCCGTCAGCCTGCCGGATACCGCGCTGTATCTGTATTCGCGTTCCGTATTGCAGGAGCGCCGAATATGCGCCGGGGTTGTTGTAATCCTCGTTCTCGGTTGACTTCTTCCACGGCAGAAAACCGTCGCCGTGAGCAGTGAAAGAACACGACGACGACGCCAAGCCCCTGTCGTCTGAAAACTGGAAATCCTTTATTGCTTCCGAGTCACCCAGCACATAAACATCTTTATCCGGCTGTGCGCCGTTCCAATGCACCCGCACGTCACGCGACCAGTTTTCCCCGGTATTCGGGCTGAATATCCATGCCTCGTTTTGGGTCAGGAGCGTGATGCTCGAACGGACAGACGAATACCCGACGCTGACCGCCGCAGTAGTAACCCCCGCCTGATATGTCATTGTGTAGCTGTCGGCCACCGCCGTCAGCGTGTTCAGGTCGGCGTTAAACACCTGCACGACGTTGTTCCAGTTCGGATTTACATAACCAGACACTATTAGAAACGTATCGCTTCCGATAAGTTTTATCTCGCGGATAAAATCATCGTACAGCCCATCGGCTTCCATGAAGTGCGTGAAGTTCGTCCCCCCGGCGCGTATCTGCATCAAGCCCTGATGGACGCCGGCGGCATCGTCGACACTGAACGCATAAACACCACTCTTGTCGCTGTAAAAACAATTCGTCGGGACTGTGGTTGTGCCAGCGACATCTACAACGATAGCGCGATCCGGGCCTCCCGCATATTCGGGGTCGCCGACATCCGGTAACGTGGTGTCTGCTGTAGCTTTTATGGGTGTTTCGGAATGTACGCTGACACAATCCATGAGGCTGTTCGGGAACTTACGGATTTTGAAATTGCCGCTGATGGTTTTGGAGCCGCCGGAAACGGAGAATGTATCATAGGCCAACACGCCGATTTCAATTACGCCGTCAGTAGAAAAAACGAAATATCGTTCGTCCGATTCGCGCCACGAGACAGTTCCGACATCCGTTTTAACATATCCACGTGCGTAGAAGCCGGGATTATAAACCGGGCTTCCGGCAACGCCGCCAGTATAGCTACAGATTATTTCGTAAATACAGCATTGATCTATCCGGTCAACCCCGGCCTCTTCGGCGGTTATTGTTACAGTCTGCGAGTCTTTTATTCCCGGCGTATACGGGCCGCCGTTGAACGCGGCTCCTACTGATGCCGTCGCGAGTATCCCGGCTGTCGTGTTGTCCATATTTTGAAGGCTGTCGAGGTCGATACGAATGATGGTCGTCTCGTTGCCGTATTTTTCTGTGCTGTACGCTGGCATTGTTCCAAGGATAAGTTCTCCATCATCTGTAATCTCCATCGTTCGCGGAGCCGCCAAAGAACACATGGGGTCGCCATACGCCCCAACGCCGAGGGCACCTACCGGCGTCGGGTTCTTGAAAAATGGGGCCGGGTCAGACCACGCCCGATGCTGCGTCCACATCGATGTCCATGTTCCCGAAGATGTAAAATATCCAAAATCCGCCCGCCCTATCGTCCCGCTGTAAGTATCGCCAATCCAGCAATACCAGCTATTCTTGTAATGACGCACAAAGCGCATCGCATATCCAGCGAGATCGCCGGTGTGTTCCATGATGGTACAGTTCAGATATTCTGGATTCTCAGCAAGTTGGTTGCACGCCGTGAGTTCGCCGATATATTTTTGAAGGTTTATCACGAACAGCGTGGCGAGATGATCATTTCTATAAACCATTATGGCGAGTTCATTCGTGTTCGAGTTGAAATCAATGTCACGGGATGGGCCGAAAATATACGACGCACTCCAGCCGGAAGATGTGGCGCTGTTTATTTCGTCAACAGTTCCCTCGTCGTGGTTGATAACTGAAACAACGGAATCTGCATCGTCGAGGTCAACGCTATGCAAAATGATTGTGCGGTTATGCCCGGCGTGGTCGTCGACGATTACTTTTTCATAGGCGAGGTTCGCCGTGTTCGGCGGGTCGTGATATGTGCCGTCGTCGATTTTAGTGATATTCGTTGTGTCACTATCCGGCAAAGAGAACGCTGCGGGCTTGAGGAACTTCAACCGCAGGGGCGCTTCCTGAACGCTCCCGGCAATGCGGGCGAAATCCGCCGCTGAAAGGCCGCTCATTTCGTAATTAGGCATTGGGCTCTCGCTTGAAGAATTTTTTCAACACAAACCATATCCCAATATTTACAAGGCAACAAAAAACCGCATAAACAAAAGAATATACAAGTGCTTTTAGTACGCTGTGTGTGTAAACCCATGTCCAATAAGCACCTCCAAGAAAAACACCGAAAGAACAAGTGTAAAAAAAATCAAAATCAATTTTACCGTTTTTCATCTTTCTACCACCACTCCGGTTTTCAACATTGTTCCGCTTGATAAAATTATTGAACCCCTTACCTTGCAATGCCCACAACAACAAGCTCGCGTTGAATATCCCATAGCGTGTAAAAACCAAAGATAGGGAACCATGCAAGCATCAATAAAATAATTAGACACCCTTGCTTGATTTCCACACCCGTGTGTTTTGTATGTAATTTCCGTTATCATCTCTCCACCACCATTCCTGTTATTGCGAAATCCACCATCTGCGGCGTCGTCTGCGGGACGTGCTTTTTATCCGGGTATTCCGTCGGGAACATATTCGTTATCAATCTGTCCGGGTATTGGTTGCCCGCATAAAACACGTCGAAATGCCATTGGTTGTCGGCAATCTCGCGCCAGAAATCCCAGAAGTCCTGCAACTGATATCGCCAACCAAGAATTACCCCCTGCGGCCCCTGCTTGTTGCCCCCGGATGTTACGACTTTCGATTTCCCTCCGATGTCAAGAAAATTCACGGCAAGCTGCTCGCGGGGCAGCGTGTCAAACTGATATGGTTCTTCGTTGTAAGCAAGTATCCGCTTAGAGCGATAAGTGCATTTCACGAGCTTGCCCGTCTTGTCGGCGTCAAAAGTAACCGACGCCGCCGTGTAGCGGTCGCCGTAATTGAATGTGTAGCCGCTGGATTGCAGCACCAGCGAATCGGCATCATCGCCAACCCAGACTTCCGGCGCTGGCAACGGCTCCGCATCATAGCCTTCAAGGTTGAACGTCAACCCGTCGCCGCTGTCTGTGGCGGCTTCGAGGACGCGCCTGACATAAATCACCCAGTTGATAGTCCCTGTGAGGTTGAAAATGTAGTTACATTGCTCAACATCTGAATCATCGTCATCGCTGTTCGGCATGAGGTATATATCGTCCGCCCTCAAGTCGATAGTAATCCCGAATCCGACAGCTTGAGCGATAACAATATCAGCCCTTGAGTATGGAATTAGAATGCAGTCCTTTGTGCCGGAATTTGCCAGCACCGCAGTAATGTTTTCGGAGCCGTCAATCCCAATGTCCGGTGGCGTTTGCAGCGCGTCATATATGACCGTGTTGTTGGCAACTACCTGCTTTTGAACCGTACCGGCAGAATAAACGACCGTATGCCCCAATACCGGACCCGGATTTTGATAGGTGTTTCCGCCGTAGTCCAGCGACACCATATCGGCATAGAAATGTTCATCCGACACGTTGTACTTCAATTTCGGGTCGGTATTGCACCCGGCGTTGAGCGTTACTGTTGACCGTTCGTATCCCATCAGTATTCATGCCTCCTCGGCCCGCGTCGCCGTTCGCGGCCTGCTTGTTTTACGGTAGCCGTGACTACTTCTTTCTGGAAATTACCCTTGTCGTTTATCGTCACATCGACGGACAGCCCCGGCCCTTCCGCCGCCATGCGGTGTAAGGCCCCGCCGATGTTGCGGCTACTGAATTGAGCTAACTGCATCCTCTGAGAGCCGTACAGCGGACGCTCCCCGCCGAATGAGCTTCCATCATATTTCGGGCCTGTCGGTTCTGGCCGGGCTATTCCGGGCTTCTGGCCTTTGTCGCCGAATAACGACGATAACCCGAATATCAGAGCGCCAGTACCGAGGATACCGCCGAGCCCACCCCCCAGCAGCCCGCCGAAGCCGCCTCCCTTGCCTCCAGCGCCACCGCTACCCCCGAATATGCCTCCACCCATACCCCCCATCAATCCATCTGCAATCGAATCAGCAATCTTTCGGGTAAATGCCTGCTTAACCGCATCGGCCAACGCCTTGAACGCGTTTTTCACACTACCACTTTCAATCCCGGCAACGATTGCATCGCTTATAGCATTACGAAAATTGAGATATACCTTTTTGGGATAAAGCTCTTTTCTTGTTTGCTCTATGTCGAATATTTCTTCTGGCCTAAGCCCCTTTAGCAGCTGCTGTTTTGTGTATATCTCGTCGAGTCGCACTTTTATTGCATCAGCTTCATCCTGAGACAACAATGGATCGTTGAGTTGGGCCATTAACTTCCGAATTTCAAACCTATCAATTTCTAACTGCTTGAGAGAAAGCGTTCTGTCTGTTTCTTCATCGAGATTTTTAAGTTGCGCATCAACCCTTACAAGTTCAGCCTGAGCGATAGCGTTAATTGTATCAATTTCTGTTTGGTTTTTATCTACTGCATCGGCAGCAGCCTTCTTTAAAATTTCCGACCGCTCTAACTCCAACGCTTTTCTTTTTTGCTCGATATTGTAGGCGGTATCCGCAACGGTTAATTCTTCGCGCCGCACACCAGCTTCTATTGAAGCGGCGGAAATACCAGCTTGAGCCCGTCGTAGGGCCTCTGCTTCATCACGCCTGAGATTAGTTAATTCACGTTGCTTATCAATTAGGTCTGATTTTAATTGCGCTTCCTCAAGTTCTGTTTGTCTAAGTGTTTTTGATTCATCAATCTGTGAATGTATGGCTTTTATTTCAGCCTGTATTATCTTTTCGCGGTCAACACCAGCGTTGATTAAATCGTTTGCGAGTTGAAGTTGTATTTCTTCTTCCTTGTTGACCTCGGCGAGATCGCGCTGTTTTTTGCCGAGCTGTGTTTGTAATTTTATTCTTTCTAATATACTGCGATTGAATAAGTCATTGTTTGTTATTTCTCTTTCAATTGATTTAATTTCGGCTTCCGCTTTTTTTATTCTGTTGTCACCAGCCGCCGCGAGGTCTTGGGCAAGTGCAATATCAAGTTCGCGCCTCTTTGAAACTTCTTCCAACTTATCTTTTAGCGTTATAAGCGCAGTGCTTTCAGCCACAATTGATGTTGTGGCTGCTTTTACCGCGTTGGTATAACTTTCTTCTATCCCCTCAAGCGTTTTTAATTCTGATTCAACCTCGGAGATTTTCTTTTTTAAATCTGTATAACGCTTTTTTTCTTTCTTTTCCGGCTCGGCCTTACCAACGTATTTTGAATATTCAGCAGACAAATCTGAATATGCCTGCTTGAGCTTATCGATTTCCGGTTTTAATTCACTTTGTTTTTGTGTGTAGATTGATATGTCTTGTTGCGCTGCGCCCATTAAATCATTATGATTCTGTATTTCCGCATTGAGATTAGCCACTTCGTCTTTTTGGTCGGCGAGCGTGGCGGTTGTTTCACTATATGCTGCTTGTAAATTATTAAGTATGTCGGCTCGCTGCTTAAATAAATCGTTACTTTCTTTTACGAGCGGGTTTTCTACTTTCAGGGGTTCGACTATGGTTTTGTGTTCTGTTTCCGTTGTGACATCGGTAGGCGACGGTTCCTTTTTGGCCATCTCGCCGGCGAGTTGAGCTTGAAGGCCCAATAACCGTCTTTCTTTTTCTTTTATCAGTTTAGCGGCTTCATTATATTGGCCTTCTAATTCTTGTTTTGATGCACCAACATAACTGGGTATTTCACCGGGCTTGGGGGCTTTGGTTGCGGCTGTGCGCGGGCCTTTTCCCGGCTCGTATTTTGATACCGACGGCCCTGGTCTTGTAGTCGGCTTTGTTATTTCTTCACGAATGGCCTTCTTTGCGTCTTCTAATTTGTTGAGCTCATCTTGTATCGTTTCGATTTCAGCACGAACGCCTAACTCTTTTACACTATCAATAAGTTCTTTCTTTCGCGCCTTTAATCCCCGCTGTAGCTCCTTAAAAGATTTTGCGGCTTCACCACCGATGCCCTCCGCAACAACCCTGTCTATTTCACGTAATTCTTTATTTACTTTTTGGAGTTCTTCTTTTTCTTTTTCTAATGTGCCTACTGCGGTTTTGGTTGCATTCCACGCATCGAGCGCAGTTCTCGCCTCGTTCTGCATTCCCTCCTTGAATTTTTTGTATCCAGATTCCCTACCTTTATTCGCTCGCTGCACTTCTTTCATTCCGACATATAAGCCACCCGCTCCACCTATAATAGCACCGGGAACCGCGCCAACCCCAGCTATTCCAGCGCCAGCCAAAGCGCCTCCAGCAACACCCGCGACCGTATCCCTAAGTATTCTTTGAAAATCACCTTTGCCAAAGTCTGATATTCTTTTTGCAAGCGTGGCGATTTCTGGGATTAGCGTAACGGAAATATATTCCGCCATCTTTCCAAACGGTGTATTAGACGGCTCGAAGTCTGCGCCCTCTATCGTCTTTAACCATGCCTCTATCCCTATTCCTATAGACGCGCCAACCTCTGTTAAAAATTCATCCCACCGCGCTTTCATTTTATCAAGATGAAATGACGTTGTGTTTTTCATCTTGTCAAAAGCACCATCCCACGCGCCCGCGAAGTCTTTACTAACAGCTATGTTGTCCTCAATAGTCATGCCCCAGTTTTTAAACAGGGAAATAACGGCCATCATAGCTTCGCGCTCTGGAAATACCTCAAAGAACTTTGCCGCTGCGGTGGGGCCGGACATTGCCTCTACTTGTACTTTCATTTCCTTAAATACTTCTATGATATCTCTATATTCTTTCGTGACTGGATCAACCCAATCAACGCCAAAAGCCTTTTTTAATTTATCCGCCGTTTCCGGCTTAATAAGAGTCGCAAAAACACCGTTTAAATATGTTGCCGCTCTTTCGGTACTGCCTATTGTTTTTGTAAGTGTTGCAAACAAACCCATCGCCGTTCCATAGGTTTGATTTACACTCGCGGCGGTTGCTAAAAACATACCGCTGCTTTTAGCAAGTTCTGCATAAGTAATTTTTCCGCGCTCAATGGTTTTGAACTGAATATCAAGAACCTCTGCCGATTTCGAGGCGGCGATATTCATCGAAGTAAAAACGCCCGTCAATGCTGCGCCCGTAACTTCCATGTCAACAAAACCAGCAACGCTCGCTTTGGCAGCGGTACGAAGTAAATCCATGTTGCGGCCCGTTTCGCCGAGGTTGGAATAAATATCGTAAAGGGATTTGGATAATTTGACTGCAGACTTCCCAAATTCCTTCGACATTTCACGCACTTGATTAGTCATATAGCCAAGCTGCATCTGGCTCTTGCGGGCAATGGTATTTACAAACGCCATCGCCTTTTCAAGTTCGGCAAACTTGCCCACAGTCTTGGTGATGATATAAATCATCCCGGCCAACGCCGCCGCCGCCGCCATAAAGTGCACCCGCAGATTTTTTACTGCTGTTCCGGCAGCGGCTATTCCGCTAACCATCTTCGCCTTCGCATCCCGCATCCGGTTCATCCCTGCGACATATGCCCGCTGTGTTGCGGTTGTCTTTGCGAGCGCTGCGCCAAGAGCCTGAACGGGATTGACAAGTCCTTTAGTCTGAACCCCAGCTTTCTGAGCTGACTTACCCATCAATCCCATTTCTTTACCGATTGCTTTAACGGCCTTAGACGCCATGTCCTTGGCCTTAATGATGATTCCTAATTCCCTATCAGCCATACCAAATCACCCCCTCCCACGTAAAGGTCACAACACCCCGATATACTATCTGTGTAGTTGTACTTACAGCATTGTACATTCTGCGCCCCTAATGTACTTGGTCGCCGCCGCGCTTCGCGCCGCGATCTTTCGATTCCCGCGATAACCTATCAATCTCTACATCATCCATAAATATGTTTGTTTGTTCCATAATGTTGTTAAACTGCTTCCATGTCAGCCGCCCAAATTCCTCTGGCGTGAGGCCATAGCTTTGGCCTCCGAATCCTCCGAGGCTTCCCGTAAGAAGAAAGAACGAAGTCTGTCCAAAATCTCCGCCGACAGAATGTTCTCCGCTTCCCTCCTGATCCGTGCCAGCTCGTCCGCAAACCCAAACAGCAAGTTTTTTTTTACCTCGTTTAACTTGCCTTCCTGATATTCCTTGATGTCGATGTCCCTGTTTTCTTCTATCAGCCATTTCTCGAACGCCCGCCTGTCGGCCATCGGGATGATGCGCCGCGCTAAAGTCCTCGCGGAAAAATCGCTCATCCCGAATAGCCGCCGCAGACGTATATATAAAGATGGCATGGGAGCGTAACAGAACATCTTCGCAAGTTCCACCAGCCCGTCAATCTGTTTCGGGTCGCCAGCGTCGTCGATAGCCCGTTCAAGAGCCGAATAAACAGCGTGAGCAGAATCAACGTGCATCCGCCGCAGAGCGATAGTGCGCCCACCGTAAAGCTGGAATACGCTTTCCGACAATACCAATTCGTCGAACGTCCGTTTCTTTGCCTTCGGCCCCCAGAATGACATTGCGTCCCCCTTCAGATGCTGGTCATGGTGTTGTAAATAGAACCCGTCATAAAATACGCCGCAAGTGGATCGTAGTAGGCGTTGAATGTGATGGTTTCAATCAGGCTCTCGCCGCTTGACTTCTGGTCAGTGATATGGATGAGCGGGAAAAGTAACTGGGTCGTGTAGTAGAACCCCGTCGCCGCGATCTGGTCGCCAACGAAACGCAGGTCAAGGCTCTTGTATTCCGCGCCGCTGTCCGGCTGGGTCGAATTAGACCAGAACAAATCCCGCATCGTGGCGTCTTGATACCGCTGTACGAAGGTATTACCCTCGGAACTGCGCCCGTTCTCGCAAGCGAATTGTGTGGTGTAGGCTTGCTGGTTGAGCGTGGTTATCCCAATAACGCTACGGTCGAGGTTCAAGTCCATCGTTTCGATGCGGTTGTAGAGCACCTGATTTGCGAAGGTCTGCCGGTCGCCGATATAAATGGCTATATCGTCGAACTTGTAGAGCCGGATCGTGCTGTAAGACGGCGCGGTGGCGTCGCCGGAATCGATCTTGCGGATGATGCGGCCCGTCCATGTCGTGCTGACCATAACGTGCCCGTCAGAAGTCATTGAAAGCGACAGTGTTTTCAGCCGCATTTCTGACAGCCTGTAATAGTCTACCGTGTCATAGACCTCCCACGTAAACGAATCCGGCAAGGCATCCTGTGCCGACGTGGTGAACGTGTGTTTGTAGGCCACGCTTGAGCCTTGCTGCGCCGATGAAACCTGCCCTATGATGGCGAGCAGCGGATACATCCCAACTTCCGGGTTTAGCTTGAAGTTGAGCGGGATGTCGTCAATCGTAATGCGGCCACCGTCTGGCGGATATGCATCCACTATGCCAAACGCCTCGTCATTCCGCGTAAGCCATGCTTTGGCACATTGTGCGCCGAGGTCACCAGTGAACGGAAAGAATATATCCGGGTCAACCTCTGTTCCGGGCGTTGCTTCCAGCCCGATTCCGATGTACTGATTTTTTCTAATGTGTTCTGCCATGTTCTGTCACCCCCTTAATAAACTCGATCAACTGCTTTATCTGAAATCCGGTCACGCTGGCTGACCGTGATTATCATTGTTCGGAAAACTTCCTGCCTGTCAGTGACGCCCACGCCCTTGTCGATGGATTCCGGGAACGGGTTTTGAACCGGCTCCTCGGACAGGTAGCCGCCGAAGCGCGGGTTTTCTATCAACACAATATCGTTTATCCGCTCACGAACGCGCTGCTCTAATATCGCCATCTCCGCCTGATTGCCTTTTGTTCTCTGAATCATGTTGATAGCAATCTGAAAATCAATAGCGTGGTGGCCCACATCGCTAATATCTTCACCCCAATGCTCCCAGTCCTTCTGTGATAAAAACACCAGCAACGGCACGTCAGTTGCCGGTACGCGGATATTGGGATATTCCTCGAACCGGAACATATTTATAATCCCGGCAATCGTGGCATCATCCTCCAGAATCGCCCGCACCTGCCATGCGAATCGCTCGGAACACGGACGCCCCAGCACGTTATACCAACCTTCATCCTGATAAATGTAGGCGTATGCCCATTTAACTACCGTGACGTTGGATGCGGCTGTCATTTCCGCATAGGTTTTTTGTGAGTACCACGTTTCGAGTTCGCCGCCGGGTGCAACCTCCACCAAATAGCAACAAACTTTTACAGAGGCGTCGAGGGTTTTGTTTGTCATATCAGACTCGGCGTCAGTAGCCGTTGTGCCTGACAGCGGGAACCATTTCGCGGCATCATCGTATTGGGTTTTGTCAGTTACGAAGTCCAGACACCGCGCTGCCGCTACATCCCAATTGGTCGACGTAATGGCGTTCGGCGTGATTCCGTATTCTGGTTCTGTTGAGGCTATCCTTCTGATTTCAGGCATTAGTTACGCTCCCCGTGTATGTATGTGACAAGATTGAGAGTAATTCTTTCCCATTCCTGTTGAATCAATTTATATTCAACGCGGGCTGACATTTTGTTTGTTCCTTTTTGATGCAGTTCGGCAAGGTAGTATTTTCCCACCTTGAGATTTGAATACATCTGCATTTCGAGTCGCCCGATTTTCAGGACGTTATTTGGGTCTCCGCGTTTAATAACACTGCTCCTGAGCGTCCCGGTTCTTACCAAAATGGGATGTAGTGCCGGAAATCCCATGTTGGCCCGCTGTATTACGGTAGCTGGCTTTAAGGCTTCCCATTTCGGGCGACCCTCGGCTGCAAACGTCAGCTTTGTGGCGTTGTAAATGTCCGGCGCTGCCTGCTTATCGAAGTACGGCGCTAAATTAGCGGTGCGTTCAGATACGCCTTTAATTGCCTTCGCCAGAAGTTCTTCGCCGTAAATTTCAACCCCAAACTGTAGTAACATCGCTCCCCCTATTTACCGCCCTTTTCGTATTCTGTTAAGCCTTTAGCAATCGCGTCGGCCTCGTCTTTACCTATTACCATGTCCCGCGTTGCGCGTGGGAACAACGGCTCGACGCCCGACGTGGAGCAGCGCGGCATCCCGGACGCCGTTTTGAGCGTCAGCGGCAACGCTGTTCCGGCATCATCCTTGATGGCGTCGTTATCATTGACGCCGCCCAGCCAATCATCCACGAGCTTGCGGAGCCTGTTGGATTCGTCTTTATCGGTTGAGGCCGGGTATGTGCCGTCAAGGGCCAGCGATGCCGCCATAGCCGCCCACATGCGTTTGAACGCCGCCCACGCTGTCAGTATAGGCACATCGTACTTAGTCATTTTGGCGTAAAGATAATCGCCTGCCAGCCCGATGCAGTTAGCCATAGCGTCGGCGCTGAGGCTCGCAATATCAGATTCATCGCTGGCTTTTATTACGTCGGCTGCTACTGGTGTGTTTACCTCTGGCATGGTTCACCCCACTGTATTTCGAGATTCCATCAACAATGTATAGTGCGGATGGCACGCTATTTTATCGCAATTTGTTTTCGTTATAAACAAATCCTTTTCAATATTTTCGGGAATTGGTTCTACTGGTTTGAAATACTGTAGTAATATTGGATAGATAGCAACCCCGCCTTCTCCATCCATATAACTCCTCGTGCCAATCAAAAGATATTGGGTAATCTCCGAGAAATCCTTAAGGAAGTCGTGTATGGTGGCTATCGGGATGTGTTGTAAAACCAGAATGGCAACCACAACATCATATTTGTTACGCTTTATCAATTCCCAATCCGACGTTATTAGTCGAGGCTTTATGCTTGCGTGTTGTTGCGCCATATTTGTCATATTGGGCAAATCGTATGCGTCGAATGTTGAAAAGTGTTTTTGCATAAATGGGAAATTCCTACCTATTCCGCAACCAAAATCGAGAGCCGTTTTGCAATCCTTAATTACATCGAATCTGCTGTCGCCGGAAAGGTCTATCGATTCAAAGCTATCGCCGTTCTTGTAGCTACTTATAATTGCCTTCTTTGCATTTTCAATATCATTGAAGCTTGCCCATCTTAAATAACGGCGTTTTTCTTCAGCTTGTATTCTTGTTACGACATCAATTATATTTTTCTTTTCAAATATACTGCTGAGTTGTCGTTGAGAGCATTGTGTTACAACCGGAAGCCTACCGCTTACGCTCCACGCCTTTGATATTCCTTCCCACGGAGCAATATAATTTATCATGTCTGTTATACAGGGGCTTTCGTCTTTTCTATTGTGCCAATACCTGTTTTCGCCAACAAGTCCACCATCAAACCCAATAAGAACAATACTATTAAAATTCATTCTGGCGCACAAATCAAACACAGCAAGACCAGAGTTTCCGTAAACGAGCGCGTTGGGTTCTGGATGATCGAAGCTTTTCTTTTGACCGTCAAACCACACGTTTATCTTTTCGAAGGCATCAACGACGTTTTTCTCGATGTGTTCGCGCATACCTTCAGATTGAGCTTGCAACACATATTCCGCATTAACATGCTTGTAAAGGTTGGTTGTGACATCGATGTTTCCAGATATATCAGCGGATAGCCACATATCTGTTTTTCCAATATATTCAGCAGCGGTATTGATAGATATTGTGACATCAAATAATGATTTCCATTCTGGTTTGAAATCCAACAGGGACGGCCCTGACGCAAAAACAACGCACGACCTGTTGTTATATTTCGCTGCATGATCATTTATGAATTCTGATAGTTGCATTATATAGCCATCTCCAATCTGTAATTTTTCATTACTGCGTCCCGCAAAACAGCATCAAATAGTTTTCCAACAGCCCCTATGGAATACTGGGCCTGTATTGTTTTCCTTGCTTCTTTTCCCATTTTGTGTAGTGCTTTTCTGTTTTCATAAGCGTGCCTCATGCTTTTTTTTGCTTGCATTATGTCGGGAACCGCCCAGCATTGTTCTCCATCATAACACGACCACATCATGCTATGAACTGGTTCTAAAATATAACCTATCGGATAAGAGTTTTTTTCAGTAAGATAATCCTCGCAGGCATAAAAGTTTGTGGCTATTACTGGCTTCTCGCAAGCCATAGCCTCAGCGATAGGCAGCCCAAAGCCTTCGCCGCGATGCAATAAAACAAAACAATCGCCGGAATTATGTAGATCGAGCATTTCGCTTCCATCAAGTAATGTTGTTACTAATTCAACCTCAGGATATTCATGCGGGGATGATTTTGCCGATAGCGGAAAGGCCAGCCTTAGTTTGTAAAATTCATCCATCAGTTTTTTCGTCTCAGCTTCCGACGTATTCCCCCTGTATGTCTTAATCACCAACTTTACATCATTGTTGTTTTTGAACTCACTCCAATAAGCTCGCAATAAACCCTGCGGGTTTTTTCTTTCAAGCCACTGGAATATAGAATAAAATACAAACTTACCGCTTGTGTCTTTTTGTTGTGTTGCCTTGAAATAATCCGTATCTATTGCGTGCCCTATAACGACAACGGGTGTTTTTATTCCGGCTTCTTTGATAATCTTTTTTTGAAAGTTGCTTGGAACAAGCAATATATCTACTGAAGTCAACGCATCAACCCAGTCGTTGGGTATCATGGTTGTTTCCCATGCAAAATACAGTAGGTTTGGTATGCTTTCGGAAAGTTCTTTTTTGTATATTTCGCCCACTACACTGGGTATCATTTGAAAGATTCTTACATCCGGCTTTATTTTTTTGTCTAAACACCGATATATTATTTCTTCCTCTTTCCCTAAATCAGGCCTCTGCTGTCCATCGAAATTATGGTGTTTACATGAAACATTATGCCCGACCAAGTCAAGAGCAATTATATTTTTTCTTGTCGCCGAAGCATATCCTGACGGATCAAGGATGGGGCCAATGTATTCAATGTTCAAAGCGTCGGGCGCATATGTTCTGATTATTGGTTCTGACTTTTTGATTTCAACTATTGACTTTACAGTGGTCGGAACAAACTTGATCTTCCTCTTCCCGCCGCGCATTTCAACCACCTTTTCCGCCACCATCTCAGCCGTAATCGACGCCATGCAAGGAGCCGGAAGGTGTTTCGGCCCGATAACGTCGATGCAATTCCCGCGCTCCCAATCAAAACACGGGTATTTCAAGCACGTCCCCACTGGCGGCACCATCGCATCAACGGTCGGGTAATACGCGATCCGGTATTCTGGCGGCATGTTCCCGAATATCGCTACCGTCGGGACGTACTGAGAGGCCGCAATATGTAGCAATCCGGTATCCGGGGTCACCACAACAGCGCATTCACGGATTAGAGTTGCCGCTTCCCGGATAGTTAGGGTGCCGGTAGTGTTTATTACGCGCCCGCCCAGAGCCTCCCAGTCGCGCCGTGTTGCGTCAAACAGCACAGGGACGTATCCACGCACCGTTAAGTCATAAACTAACGCCTCGTAATGAACCTCCGGCCAGCACCGGGTATCAGATACGGCGCTTAGAACCACGCCGATATAACCTTTTTTAGCAGGACAGGCCGCAAGGTATTGTTTAGCCCATTGTATTTCGTCGTCGGCCAGCGGCATATCCGGCGCGAAATCTTCCGTTCCTTCTGGAATTACTACGCCGCAAGCCTCGGACAATATGTCTTGGCGGTTTTTATCGAAGCGTTCACCGGAGCGCTCTGGTACTGAGTTGAGTTCATACACAGCGTCGAAAACTTCCTCAATGCCCGGATAAACTATGCCCCACGGCCATTTGACGGGTTTGCCGAGGTTATTGATGTCAATCACGCCGTCGATGTAGTTGTGCGTTATTTCTTCCTCGAATTTATTGGCTGCGCTGACTGGCTCGAAGTCGCGCCGCTTGATTAGTTGTTTAAATAGATTAAGATTCAGCCGCGTCGTTGGCTTGTCTTTGTATATTCGTCCTATTCCCAACGTCGGCATATCAAGGGATGGCGAATCGCCCCTATAGACTACCCGCGTGTCCGCGATACTCCTAAACAACCCCGCGTGCGTGACGGTTGTTGCGAACCAAACAACTGTCCCGGCTCCGTACTTGGCTTTTATCAATTCCGGTATTCTCGAACACATCAGCACGTCGCCGAGCCCACCGCTCCTAATTATCAGGAAGGCTTTCGGATACGATAACAGCGCCTTCATTACGGCTGGGCGGTTCTGTTTGCCTTTTTCTCTGTTGGATAGATTAAAACAGTGTGTTTTAAATTCATGCGGCGGCAAACATGCCCGAATATCATCAATGCGGGCATTTACTTCCTGTTCCGCCCCCTCAACTATGCTGTAGTCGATTTCCATTGTAGTGAAAGATGGGCGGGGGGCCAATGCCCCCCACCCTGAAATGAACTTGTTACGTTGTCACATCCGCGTAAATAACAGCGTTGGGCTGTTTCAGTACGGGAAGGAACTTCTGGCCAACCACTACTGACTGGCCCGCCGGATTCTTCGACGTGTAGCTGTATGCGTACTTTCCGATAATTTTGGAAAGCGCATCGCCGCTCGGCACCATCGAGTGTCCGCCGATTACCTCCGCGACTTCGGTGGTGATTGCGGGCAGCATAATCAGCGTATCGTCGGGAACAAACGCGGTCGTAGTTCCTGCGGGATTCGTATAGAAATCATCATAGACTTTCCACGTAATCCCCATGAACTCATTGATCGCGCCGGTCTTGCCGACCTGCTCACGGAACGCCGCCTGTCCAAGAAGGTTCTGAACCGAGGTGTTGATGAGCATGTAACCCATCGTTACTGAATTCACGATGGCCTGAGTTATCGGCAACCCGCCATCCTTCTGTGCAAGCAGCTTCCATGCCTTGATGTCGCCAACGATGTTGGTCGTGCTTGTCGCCCACGACACAGCCGCTGTCGGCTTGTGGGTGCCATCGATGCCGTAATCGACTGAAAAGATCACGCCCTCCGCTGCGGCCTGAATGTCGGTGCTGGCGAAAGTTCCGCTGAACATTTTCCAGATGGAAAGTTCTTTGGTCTTTTCCAGAATGGTATTCAGGTTCGAGGACTCGCGCAACACATGGGCGTTCGGGTCAACCTGATTGACGGTGCCCGGAACGCGGGCGAGCAGGTCGCCGCTGTTGAGGGTGTTGCTGAGTTTACAATGGCCGAACGCGGCGGTCTTGAGGGTTCTGCCGACCTTCGGCTTGGTCGTGGCGGGCGCATCGTCAGAAGTAAACGGCGCAACGCCTCGGCTGAAAGTAATCTGATCCCATCTTGCCGAATCCGCATCGTATGCGTTTTCCGGCACAAGGGAAAGGCCCATCAAGCCCATCGGGGGCTTGTAAAGCTGGACGGTCTGGGAAAATGCATGTGTGTCGTTGATGTCCATGTTGTCCCCCTTATACGAAGTTGACGAGCGGCAGATCGGCTTTCACCTGCGCGTCGACCAGAGTCAATGCTGACTCATCCGCGCTGACGGCGTGAATAACTGCCGCCACTGCCTTATCGGTGTAGTCCTCGTCGTCGTCGGACGTTCCGGTTTCGGTCTGGCCGATCAGAATGCCGACGGCCGTTTCCGAACCATTGACCACGCGCACGAGGTCGCCAGCGGCATAAGCCGATGTAATGGCATAGGCCAGCGTAATCGTGTTGTTCACGAGGTCGGTGTCCGTGACCGCGAAAGAATCCGTGGCGGCAGCGTTAGCCGCCTGCATGAGTTTCACGGTGACACCGACAGTAATTTTGCTCGCGTCGGTAACAGATATGACGGTCTGTCCGATTGCCTCGGTTGCGCTGACGGTCGTGTATCCGACAGGAACGCACTTGCCGGACGCGGTTATGCGCCCGATGGGTGTCCCGTCTGCCACTGAACCACAGCCCGCCTGAAGCGTGAAAGAATCGCTCATCCAATGCCCGGACATAAGCCATCCGGCATCGGCAACGGTTGCGAGTGTTTGCAAATTCGGAGTATCCATAAATCACCTCCCTTTATATTGATCGATGGTTAACCGGTTACGGTTTCCACCATCGGTATTCCCTGCGCCTTCGCCGACGCCAGCATCGCGTCTGCGTTGGATTTCGTTTCAGGTTTCTCGCCGCTGGTCAGCTTGGTTAAATTCACAAGCCCGGCGTCCCTGAGCTCGATCAGGAGTCCCTGTAGTGCGTCGACCATGCTGAATTCCTCGTCCTTGTCACCGGCACGAAGCATTACTTTCCCCTCGTTCTCATACAGAGAGGTCAGCAACACTTTTGCTTTGTCGATAACGGGTTGCGGCAGGGCGTTGCCCTTTGCGGATTTCTCGGCCAACACACCGGCCATCTTGTCAAGTTCCATCTTCTTGACCTTCCCGTGTTCCACGGCGAGCTTCGCGGTATAGTCCGCTTCGAGTTCCTGCCGCATTTTCACAAGCGGGTCGTCCTCTTTCTTCGGCGGGTTAATCTGCTTCCGCAACTTCTCGATCTCCGCATCCTTCTCTGCAACAGCCGCCTTCACCTTGTCATCCACGCCCGCCGCCAACTTCTCGGCGTCCCCTGCTTTCTTCTCCATCTCTTTAATCACGCCCTCCATCTTCAACCGAAGTTCTTTGTCTTCGATTTTCTCCAGCGCTTTCTTCAGTTCCTCTTTGGTCATATTGTCACCTCCTTCTTTCTTGTTTATTTCATCCCATGCCGCACTTAATGCAACGACCGCATCCTCGAAATTCTCAGCGGCGGCGGCGATGGGTAATTTTGCTGGCATTATCGATGTAAGCTGCGGAACATCAACGTAAGCCGACCCCAACAGCACATAACCGTAATCTTTCTTCGCAACTGAATCTTTGTACTGCCCCGGTTTCAAGAATTCTGCGCTCCGGCGCGTCCATGTCCCACGCTGTATCTTGCCGAGGGCTTCGGGTTCTGTAATTACTTCATCGCCCACGAGGGCGCGAACCGCAACGGACTTGCCTCCGGGCATTGGGATATTGACGTTTTCAACCCGGACGTTTTCCCAATACCCGATTATGTCCTTTACGCTTTCGGTGTGGTCGGCTTTGACATAGGGCCGAAGATAAGCGGACTGCGATCCCATGAGTTCCGCGAAGTTCGCGGCCATTTCATCAAGAACGGTGCCAGTTATTTTTAACTTGCCATCCCGCCATTCCCCTTCGTGAAGAATGATTTGATTGGGAATCTTATTACCCTCAGATTCCTTCGATGCTACCGCCACGGATAATGCTATGAAATCGGGCTTGTATGATTGCGTTGTTTTGTTTTCCACTTTAGCCACCCCCTCTGATTTCAACTTGCACACGAATAGGTCAATGCCGTCGCCAGCGTTCTGCTTCTTAGAGGACGCCGAACATAACGACTTTTCAAATTGATTGAACGTCATTGTTTTGTTGTCGGAGTTGCCGTCAATAACGATTCTATAGCCGCGCTTATTCAGCCAGTCAAGCGCATCCTGTAGTTGGTATTTCTGCGAATCAAACGTCACGCTCTGAACCCGCCAGTCAGAAGCATACGCCAGCGATTCAGGTTCAAGCCCAGCTTCAAAAGCAATGGCGTCCAGAATCGCGCTCATGTTGCCTTTCTTCTTAACCACCCATTCACCGTCTTTGATTTCATAGGCGTCCCTGAACCGCGCAATAGCTAACGCCATTGGCTTGTCCACGGGCGGGTCTGCTTTCATTAGCGCGTCGTGTATCTGGGCTATGTAGTTGATTTGCAGAAGCGTCAATTCAACGTCGTCCAATATGGTTATGAACTTCCCGGCCTTGGCGTCTTCGATTGATATGTAGGGCATAAATCATTCCCCCTTTGTCAGACCGAGCCTATCGGTAAAGGCAGGGGCGTCCTTTAGTGTTTTTTCATCCGGCCTCTTGTAATCGAAAGTTCTTGTTTCGATATCTTTTTCTGTGCTTAGTGTGTAGACAAACATGCAGCCACAATTCGGATGAAAATTACAGGATTGTAACGCCTCATAATCAGGGTCTTTGGCCGATATGAATTGCGGGACGGCTTCTTCGGCATCGCCGCCCATCGCTAAACAGAAATCGCAGACCTTAGAATCCATACGGTTAGTCACTACCCCGCCGACAATATCGACATCATCGGGCAGATCGAAATCTTCATCAGCAAACACGTTGCGGCCTGAGTTATACGCGCCCATCGTGTTATAAGCCGCATCAGCATAAAGCGTCCGGCCCGCCTTTGCGCCTTCCGTGGTTCCAACAACGAAGGTGTCGACGGCCGTATTGATTCCGGCCACGGCGTCGGCAACTGGCAGCCCTCCGTAAACGGCGTTGAGCGTGTTGTTTGTAATTGCTTCCTCGATGAGCGCGACGTGCTTAGAGGCTATCTTTTCGGCCTTGAGCGCAAGTTCATCCGTGACGGCGGGTGTCAGCTTCCCTACTTTCTTGATGCCGTACTCGTCAAGGATTTCGCCAAGTCCTCTATTGGCAGTATCAATAAGGGATGATTTGATTTGGTCTGTGTATTTCCCGAAGTTCAGCCTGAGTTTTTTTATCTGCGCTATCTTTCCGGCTTTCGTTGGGTTGTCCTTCCAGATTTGCTTAACAACGGCATTGAGCTTTTTCTTTTCGGCATCGGTCAGTTTCTTTACACCGCCGATGAACTCCTGCTCGATTCCCTTCTGGATGTCGCGCTGTATTTGTAAGTAGTTAATTTTCTTTTCCCATTCATAAGGCTCGCGCCACGCCTTGAATGATTCTGATGGGTCGAACTCGGCGGCAAGATGCTCGTGATCGCAACGGGCGCGTGTCTGCGTCGGCGGCTGTTCTTCGGATTTCTGTTCTGGCGCTGGCGTTTCGGCTTCCGGTTCCGGTTTGACATCTACAGCCGGGTTTTCCTCGTCGGCAGGCGCCTGTTCTTCTTCGCCGTCTGGTTTTACCGGAACATTCAATGCTTCGAACATTGCTTTTCCATCGAGGTCGCGAACAAATTCGGGATTCTGTAAAAGCCCCTTGACTATCTCGGTATATATTTCTTTCGTGTTGTCACTGAATCCCGCCGTGGTCAAATATGCGCGTGGCGCATCCATACCGAAGTTGTAATTCACAAGGTCGGGCAGGATGTAATCGTTGACGTTCTGTATGTACCAGTTCAGTAAATCTTCCTGAATGTCAATCATTGTGGTGCGGGATGTTTTGCTCTGCGCGTATGTTCCGGTAGATGAGCCGCTCCTGATAGCTACCATTTCGGGAATGAAGATAGCCCGGAACTTCGCCGGTGTATAGATGTTGTTATAGACAGACCATATTTGTGCGGCCTTATCGTCGTCTTTCATGTATTCAGCATCCCAAAGATACAGTTTGGATTCGCGATCCTGTGTCGATGGCAATGCAATAACGGAATTAGTCATTATTGATGTACCCATATTGATTGCTGTATCTGCGTTATCGTATTCAGTGCCGCCATCATCTACCGACCTACCGAGGGGATAGCGCATTTTTAGTGCTGGCGAGCCACGGCGCTCCAAGTACATGGCGAGGTCGAGTAAACATTTGCGGCCCTGATACCAGGGATCGTAAGCATTCACCAGAATCGAGCGCCCGTATTTGTTGCCATACTGTTCATCCCATGTTGCGATAAATGCTTTTTCAACATCCACCTTAATATCGCCAGTGTTGGTTTTCTGAATATAACCGGCAAATATATCGTCCTTTTTGATTATGCTTACCGAATCCGGATAGTTGTCTTTGAGCTTTTCATAAACATAGGCGTTATCGTATCGCTTGGATTCCATCTGCTTGGTGTCGGGGTTCTCGCGCTGGAGTTCTAATCCCTTCACCTGCATCCATACTTTTTCGTGCGGGATAAACCCACGCGCCAGCGCCCTTAGTGACGATCGCGCAAGCTCGCGGTGAATCTTTTCATAAGCGTTTTCCACGAACCGCTGAATATCGGGATCTTCACACTCGACATCCCACTGTATACCGTAAATGGGAGCCTTGCGGATAGACAAGGCCAGCGCAATGTCGGGGTCAGCTTCCATTTTCTCGAACGTCGATTGCGTTATTTGCGATGGGTTGTACTGGCCCAGCGAGCCTTCTACCGCCGTATAATACCGGCTGCGAGTCTGTGAACCCAATTGGGGTTTGCCGCCTTTTGCTGGTTTCGTTTCGGTTTTAGCCATTATCTCAACATCACCCCCGTTGGGCGGCAACGTCCGGGTGCTCGCCTGTCATCGTGTTTTGAAACATCAAGGGGCTTTATGCCATAGCTGACGGCCTCGTGTGCCGCCATCGCATCGAGGCTATGCTGAATCGCCGTGTCTTCATAAAGCGAAGCGTCTTCTATCGAAATACTTTTGATCGCTGAGGGATGTATTCTGATTGTCGGCATTGTACCCCTTAAACGCAAAAAGCCCGAACCGGGAAACCCGGTCGGGCAGGAAACTTATCTGGCCTTGCCCTTATGCTATTTTATGCAAAAAATCAAGACGGCTTACCTGCCGACTCGATTAAACTTTGCGCACCAACATGAATAACCATAGCATACTTTTAGCGATTTGTCAAATCATTTAGCAATTCTCTGTATTCCCCCCTTAAAGTCTATCAAGTAATTTCGCGCAAAGCGATACACTGAATAGCGCCTCCGCTTCCCGTATATCAACAAACTTGAATTCCGCAATCTCTACAAAGCGGCCTTTGTCGTCCTTGATGGTCGTCAACTTTGCGCGGGGGGCGCGGTCAATCAAGAAGCGGTGCAGGATGTCGGCTTCTGATTTTGTCAATTCTCCAACACCACCTCGGCAAGCTCATATCTCAGGATGTGCGGGGCGCTACACCCCAAACAAGTAGCGGCCCATATTAGGTCGCCGCTATGGTCAACGCCTCGGTCGCCAGTAACATAAAGCGTTGGGTGTCCACATATACGACATTTCGCATCTTTTACGGTGCTGGTTTCCGTCGGGTCTGGCGGCAGCGCAAACACAAAGTCGTCGCGGCCCTCATGTTCCGACATCTGTAGTTCGTCCAGTTCTGCCATTGCTCGGCGGCGGCGAATTTCGTTAAGCATGATTTCTGAAAATTCCAGCGCAAAATCCAAGTGGCTCAGAGCGCGTACTTCCTCGAATCCGTTGGTGTCCAACGCGGGGCCGCCGTTCGTTGATTCTGTGGCGTCCTCGATGCCTATGGATGGGCCGGGGGCTGGTTCCGGGGCTGGCGGCTCGGCAATGATAGGGCCGGGCTCATTGTCGCTTTTGGATACCGTGGTTATGCCGGGAGCGCCGTCACTTGTTGGGTGTTCAATTATCATTATGGGGCTGGCGGCTTGCCGTCGCGTCCAGCCTTCCCGCTTGGCTTTGTTCCTGATGGTAGATTCAGCTGTCCCGAATTCACGGGCTATCGTGCGGTAAGAAGGCGGCGGCTGGGTGGTTTCCCACGTCAAGCGGGCACCGGCCCAGTCGATTGCTTTGTTGTATTTACGCTTGTCGGTCATTGGTCACACTCCTTTGTTTCTTCTGCTTTTTTTCTAAACCACGCACCGCAATTTGATAGTTGCATCCTCGCCGAGCCGAACAGCGGCGACGTGGCAATCCTATTTCCATCGCGCTCATTTCCAAACATCTTAAATAGTTCTCGTATATGCTTTCTCCTGCGCCATTGCCGTATCTTCATCTTTAATCTTAAATAAAGTTTCGCAATTCCGGCAGGTTTCTTATAAAAGCTCATCGTAATTACTGGAAACGCGATCGCTGTCTGCCTTATCGAAAATGCCGTTAGCCGCATCTCTTCGACACCATTAATCTTGACTGCTGTGGCGCGTGGGTCTTCTGTATTAACTATTACCTCAAATATCATCGGTTTCATCCCCCTTTAATTTTAAATCTGCAACATAGTTTGACACATCCATCAACTGTGTGTCTGTCAGTTTGTTCAAATCCGCAACTGGCATTTTAAGTGCCACCATTAAATTCAACACCATTGCTTGTCTTGTGCTTTCGGCCAGTATCCCCGGCTTGAAATCATCCGGAACGGGATAGGGGCAGTTTTCCCTCGAACATATCTTATCCGTATCAATACAACGGTATTGAGATTCAATAACGCTATCGATTTCTATTGATTCACCCATATTAACCTTCTCCGGGCAAAAATCACTTCTAACGCATACCTTCCAAGTTTTCATCCTACATCCTCCATTGCTCTCGCGGCCTGCCGCCCGCCGCCCAGAGCTTCCCGCGCTGCGGGTTGACGATATCGACGCCGAATATTCCCGTCACCATGTAGCGCCATGCGTCCATCGGGTGACTCGACCAATCGTGTTCCGGCTCCGCATCGTCCTTGACGTTGCCTTGAGAATCGTTTTTGCGGCGATATGATTCTATCGCCTCGACAAAACATGCGGCCTGTTCGCTAACATACACGCGCCCCGCCTTCAAGCGGCGTCGGCATGTCCTTATGCCGTCTTCCGTGCCGTAACGCGGCAACGAAAATTGAACTGTTCGGCCCGCTGCCAACGCACAGAACAATGCCTCGTATTCTCGCACCACGCTATTGCCCTGTGCTATCGGCCTATTTATCCCAGACGGATCAGCGTAATGCTGAATGTCGGCATAGTCGCCACGATAGCCGATTTCGCTTAATAGCCTTTTCACAACTTCCATATGCTGAAATGGAAGCATTTCGTTGTCGGCATAAGCCCGCAATATATGCTCTTCGTCGCGATTGAACTGACTGATTATGATTGCCGTGTTGTCCGCCTTGCCAAAATCCCATCCGAAACATAGCGGCAAGTTAGACTCGTAAGGGATGTCCGGCGACACAACAAAATCACCCCGCCATTCCCGATAGATTATCCCGGCTATGCTGCCCTCGTAACTTATATCCAGCTCTGAGGCTATTTCGTCGTCGGTCATCGAGGCGGTTTCGCGGTCATACCACGGAGAACGCCAGCGGCCGTTGTCGTCCTGATAGGCTCCGGCCCCGTAGACGGGATGTTTTCGCCAGTGAATAGACACATGATCCAGCTTTTCGGCTTGTAGGCGTTTGAGTCGGGCAAACTCATTGTGCTTTCCGTGTGGCGTCGATAGATAGACACCGCCCCGAACAGAACGACTCCATCCAGCCCGTATTGTGCGGGCAAATGGCGTGAAAGCCATTTCGTCCCAATCTCCAAACAAATAAGCCCCCGAACGTGCCGCGTCACTACTCGCCGCTTCTCCAGAAATAAACGCACCGGGGTTTATTGGTTCAGCCGTAATCCTTGCATGAGTAAATAATACTCCAGCCTTTTTTTGCATCCATTCCGGCAGTCGTTCTTTCATAAACTTAATGCGCCCAAAAAGGCTTTTAATAGTTGAGTTTTCACCACCATCGTCAACCTGTTTTAATTTGTGAGATAAGGTCAACGACGAAAACCCCGGCACGAACAACAAACAGTACAGCTTGAACGCCTGAGATACCCACGATAGCCCCATCTGTCGGGACTTGTCGACATGTACCATCTTGCGGCCCAGTGCGTCGAATAGAACCTTGATAAAATCCTGTTGATAGTCGTACAGCGTAAACGGCACTTCCGGCGGATCGAGATCGGGGTTGAGCGTCTTACAATAAGTGTTGATAAACTCAATACAGGCTTCCGGCGTCCCGGCGGCGAGGCGGAGCCAAGCGTCGGTGTTGTCTTCGGTTGACATTTCTTGAACCATCGAGCCGAGTTCTTTTGTTAATAACTTCATGTTTCGTTATCTTCGAGTTGGGCCAGCCGCGCGAATTCGGTAAATAGCTCGGTGTCCTTTTCCCTTAACCTTGCCATCCACGCTTTCCACGCGGCGCGTTCTTCGACCGTGTATGCCATCTGGCCCACATTGCCGCCGAGATACTTTTCAAGCTGCTTGGTTATCTCGCGGAGTTCCTTGCTAATTCCCTCAAGACTGTTCGGCGGAATGACGGCAGCCCATTTATCAAGACGCTCGGCCATGCGCTTAAGGGACTCAACATATTTGACAATATCGTCGGTTTGCCCGTCTTCTATTATTTGTTTTGATTTTGTTAGGACATTGTTATGATGCTGTTCGCGCAGCTCCTTCCACCCCTCTTTTTTTGCTTTTATACAAATATCGGGATAGGCACAGTGAAATTCCTTGCCCAATATTCGATAGCTTGGCTTATCATCGCCAGTTATATATCTTAATTTTATATGTTCCCACGGAATACGCTGTTCGGTTTTCTTCTTCTTGGCCCGTTCTTTCTTCTTCGCGGGGCGTCCACGCTTCTTCTCCGGCGCTTCCGCCTTGTTCGCGGCTTTCTTTCTCGTTTTGGCTTTTTTCGGCGGCATTATCTTTTCGTATCATCGAGAGCTTGGTTGATTCGACGCGCTAAAAGTCGGGCAGCCTTTCTACTAAGAGGCTGCGGCTCCGAACCAAGCCACAATACTATTTCTCCGTAATCGTCAACGGAAACATAGTAATTAGATTTGATATATTTCGTCGGTCTATATAGCGGCCAAATAGATGAGCGGTATTTTTTATATCGTCCAGTGTTGTCCATTTACAGCCCCTTCCTTTTCCAATTATACCATCCTGCCGCCGAAATGCAAACCAATACCGCCTCCAGCGTCAGAAGTCCATAGAGTTCTTTCGTGTGCGCTATGTAGCCCCATAAGATATTTGATATTATAAGCACGATAAAGCCCGTCCGCAATAGCTTCGCGCACATTGCGCCGCCGATAACGACGAGGGCGGCGGCTGTCCATTCGATTGCGGCGTTCATTGCTTGCTTTCCTCCAGAGCCTGATTTATTCTGCGGGCAAGTAGGCGGGCAGTTCCACGTTCTAAGACAATACCGTATCCCGGCAATAGTTGTTCAATACGGATTTTGCCCGTTTCGTCTATCCCTATATAAATGTTTTGACGCTTATCGCCAAACCTGTAAAACGGCCATGACGTACACGCAAACTTTTTATACTTGGCGTTCATTTCCGCTCCAGCCTGTTCCCCCGGCTTTTCCGCACGGCTTCATAATCGGTAAATCGGAACGGAATTATGCACAAAGCAAAGCATAAAACCTCACTTTTCACGCGCCTTTTTCTTTGATTTTTTCTTCGCAACCTTTTTGGCGGGCGTTCGCATGAACGCCGATAATGCCTGTTCGGGTGATAACGGATGTAGGGATATAGGCCCGTCACGGCGAAGTGTGGTTTTCTTTATTGGTTTTTCTTTCATTTTAACACCACCTTTTTAAACAACAAATCCTCCACTTTCACCAGTTCAATATCTATATCCTCGGCGTTTTTGAGCCGCGCCGCTTCCTCAACCGCGCCTTTGCCGAAACTTAACGCCACTATGTAGCCCTTTTTGTATTTCGCCCGCGTTAAAGCGGCCTTGAAGTTATCAACTACGTTTCGCCCGATGCTTTCGGATTGTTTTACCTGAATCCCCGCCGCTTCACGGAACAAATCCTTGTCCATGTAACCATCTATCCCCATGTCCCCGACTTTTCTTTTGCTATGTTTGGCGCTCATTTCTTCGACAACCCAATTCTGAAATTCAAAGGGCTTCAATGATTTCAGTTCGGTTATTGTTGTCGGAGAACCGATAGATATGTAATCAATGTCTTTTTCTATCCCAGCGGCCTTTAAACGGCGCTCTATGAGCTTTATGGCGGTAGGCGATATGTCTATGCCGATCCATTCCCGCTTGAGCTTGGCAGCTACTACGCAAGCTGTACCGCATCCGCAAAAGGCGTCGAGAACTACATCTTTTTCGCTGCTGCTGGTATTTATAATCCGTATCAAAAGGGTTTCGGGCTTTTGAGTTGGGTATCCCAGTTTTTCTCTTGCCATGGGATTTACAGGATTTATATCATCCCAAACATTATCAATCAAATCACCCTTTACCTCATCAAGATATATTGTTCGTGTTCCGCCTCTGGTTGGATTCACATCGTCTCTATATAATCTTCCGTTTGCATCTTGTTTAAACCGCGCTATATATTTAGCTTTGTGAGGTTTGTATTGAGGTTCAAAAAAACAATCTTTTGTTTTTGTATAAAAAAAGATCACATCGTTTTTCGTGGGGAATTTTTTAGCGCTTGATCGTTTGAAACCAGATCCGCGACACCATATTATTTCATTCCTGAAATTCTTTGCCCCAAAAATATCATCCAGCATAATCCTGATATGCGCGTTAGCGTGCCAATCGCAATGCAGATAAAAAGAGCCTGTCGGTTTCAGGGTGTCATACATTGCTTCCACTCGTGGCCGTAACCATCCGATATAATGCTCTACCCCACCTTCCCATCTATCCTCAAAACTTCTGACTTCCGCTTCATCGCCCCACACCACTTCATATTGTTTGTTGGAGAAAAACGGCGGATCGATGTAGATTAAATCCACGCTTTCGGGCGGAATCTTTTTCAGTTCCTCAAGGTTGTCTCCGCATATCAGTTTGTTTGGGATTCCGTTTTTCATTAGTTCACCCACCCCATGAGGCTTTTCAACTTCAACTCAAAGGGGGGTAATATGCCACAAGATGAACGGGTTGAACACATTGCTTTTGAAATTTCAAAGGTAATACTTGGGAATCCGAACTGTTTCATGTCTGGCGAAACCGCCGAAACTTTGTCGGCAAAAATAAAAGCTGTCATAAATACCACGCGCGAAGTAATTAATGGCATTGTTCCAGAAACAATAGCGGGCACATCAACACCTAAGGTTGCTCAAAGGCCAAGACCACCAATTTAGTCTTTTTGGGCCTTGAAATATTTTCGATATATTGTTTCCGCATATTCCCAAAGCTCCTTTGCGTCCGTCGCGCTTTTCATGTACACTGGCATCAAATTCAGGTAGACCGCTACAACGCCTTGATATTCAGTGTTTTCTTCCATTCCATCACATCCTTTCCGCCCGCCTCTTTGACGGGCTGCTTTGCTTTGTGCATAATTCCGTTTCATTTAGTTTCCTCCGGCATGTCGGTCATTCGGGTTGCTCCTTGAAATCTTTATGCTTTATCTTTGTCATTACGCGCTCACCGTTACGGCATAGAAGTATTGGCGTGGTTCTCAATACCAATCCCTCTGCTTTGAAGTCTCCCCACTCCGAGTCGAAACCACTTTTAACCATTTCGATAGCCTCGTGAAGCGTGCCAGTTCCAACGATGGGAACTCTTTCGAGCTGGAGCTTATCCGCTATCTGGTCAACGCCCTTTCTCTCAAGCCACCATTCATCTATGCGAATATCGAACAGTACGAAATCAACGCCATCTGATCTGTAGTTGCCGCCGCCCTTTTGAATCTTCGCACCGTAGCCCTCACCGTATAAAACCATGGGGGTTTCGGGATAATGCTCTACGAATTTAGAGGGAGGCAGAATCAACTGAAGCCTGTCGTATAAAAAAGCAGGTATCTGTGCGTTGTCGGTTCTGCCAGCAACCCGAACGGTTTCACAATCCCAATAGATACGAATGTTCGTGCCGTCTACTTTCTCTGTCCATACCCATTGGTTATTTTGAAGATACTCAAACTCTGGCAACGCGAATTTTCCCTCGATAATCCTAAATGGTTTTTCGCTTTCTCGCTTAAAAACAGTTTGTAATTTTGGATATTTCATCCCTCACCATCCTTTCTCGTTTTCAATCTCCGCCAGCCTGTCGAGGAAGCGCAGGCAGTGGACGATTTTGTAGTCGTTAGATGTAATCAAGCTGTGATGAACAGCCTTGAGTGCAGATGCCTTGTTTTTGTGATCGTGATTGCTAAAACACTCTACGCAATGTGGGTGCAATACACATATAGTACAGCTATCCTGGTTCATCGTTGTGAGGCAGTGTCGTGCATACAAACAGTATGTACCGCGGAGGTAAAGATTATCTCACCTTGCATCTTTTCATCCTTGTCGGGCTCTCCTCGCAACTCCGTAACCTTTCCTATGAAGTAGTCATGTTTGGGTTCTTTCTTTGGTCGTAGATGTTGTCCAATCGCGTCGATAGTAGGAAAGTATTCTTTGGGTACTTTTACACGAGAAGGAACATCTGTAGGAGGTTGTGTTGTTCTTGACCATGTGCATGATATATGCAAGCTCGACCTTTCATCTTGAGGTTGCAACTGCTGGAGTGCTTCGCAAAGATTCGAACTTATAACGATTTGATCACCAACCGGTTTAATCAGTTGGTCTGTCAACTCCGACTTTATTGACTCCACTATATGCCCAACCGACTTCATGAATGTTTTTGTTACATTTCGAGCAAAGGGATCCGGCATGTCTTTGTAGAACTCATCGATCTGAGTTTGACCGTTTGTCATCTCCGATATCTTAATGTTCATAGGACAAATGAGAGTCACAGTGTAACTTCCGTACTCGGTTTGCCCCATTTTACACTGGTTTATAAACTCTTCGGCCTCTGTACGGCTGAGTCTGGGGTGAAACGACTGTGGTTGTATTGCACTGCATGCAGCGGCCATTAAACCTTTTCTTCCACCATTAATCAGACCCAAACCAACATCGAGCGGAATGATACCGGTTTCTGTTTCTCTCGTTTCAAGCCGAAATCGTAGCACGTCACTTTCCGGAAGCAATAGATCATTAAGGATTTCTTGGCTTGATCGTTCTTCAATCTCAGAAAGCAATGTGATTAACTCTGCCATTCGCAAACTATAATCGGAGAACTCGGTATCCATTGGAACTATGATTTCACACTTTGTTTTTTCAGGCCTTCGATAGACTGCAATATCTCCCTTAATGTTAGGGACTCTTTCCCATCCTGTTGAACGTGCATATTTCTGAACATCCATGTACATGAGATGTTGGAGTAGTTCCAGATGTAAACCTTTATATAGCTTCATAACTGATCTCCTCTTGGTGGGAAGCCCTAATCATAAGAACCCTTAAGGTATCTGGGGTAAACACATTACAACGATGCACATGAACTGTGTGGGTTGTTTTATTTGTGCTTTCGGGAGCTCCTCTAAGGCTACACCAATATGCGCAACGTCGGGCTACCAATGCTTCTTCATCCAGTATCGCAAACCATTTTAGATCGTTGTGATTTTGTTCGCCCCATTTTACATCTTGTTTAATTCTTTCAATTTCAACACACCTTAGTGGTGAGTGCATCCTTATTGTGGGATCGCCTATCAAGATTTTATCGGTCATCCCTCACCATCCTTTCTCGTTTTCAATCTCCACGTTTAAAATACGATTCACACAACCATGTCCAATCCTGATCGTATTTTTCGTCCGTGGTTTCCAATATATATTCTTGCATAGCGCTCCATAGTTCTTCATAAACAAACCCACTACAGAACATATTATTTCTAACGCTCACACACGAAAGACATGTTTTGAAAACACCTATCTCGCCATCCCATTTGCCGAATACATATTCGTATTTCTCGCCCACGTTTATTGTGTCTCGACACTCACAGCACTTGTGTATTTTGCGAGCTTTTACAATCCTAACATCGTGAACGCTTGCAGGGCTTTCATCGTAATCTAAATCAATTATACACGCGCATGGATCACTCATCTTTGCCCCACCCCCCCTTCAGCAAATCCACCAGCACGTTCTCGTACTTGCGAACTATCTCGTAGAAGTTACGCTTAGCGATGTCGGGCTTCATTGAGAATCCCCCTTTTCTCTCAATTCAATAAATTAATCCGCAACCCGTCGCGCTTCTTCGGCAAAATGGTCATACTCCTGAACGCCTCGAAACACATAGTCGCCCGGCGGAAGCGTAATCGGCAGATGTTCCTCGTGTGTAATGGTCGCACCGAGAGGGGCTTTTAAGTATCGCGTCCCATCCTCGGTTTGGATTAAAGTCGCATCTTGCCCCTTTACCCTGTGGGCGTGTCCGGTAGCCTCGCCCTCTGCCACAATTCCATCTGGCTTGACCTCTCCCTGCGGGACACTTTTGCCAAAAGAAAAAACCAGAACGTCCCCCTGCTGGTACCACGAGCTGTCCATTTTTACACACTCCTTATGTTAAAATTTTAGGGCTCCCTTTCGTTCCGTTACGAAATATTAACGCTTGTTCTACCGTTGTGCAATCGGGGTGCACACCTTCAATATGCCACAAATTTACAGACGGGTTTCGCATTTTTAAGTACGGGCGTTTTTGATTATCGCCTGTGTCTAACAACAACAAATCGTAGTGTTCCCGCGAATCAAGCACTTTCGCGTCAAGTTCGAGACATATCCTTTCAATGCCGACTTTTCTAACAAACTCGCGCCGCGCTTCAGCATTTTTTATCTCGTGTATTTTTGCTGCCGAGATGTTTTTGTGTGGCGTTTCGGCCAACCACTGTGGAACGACCACGTTATTTAGTTTCCATATAGCAAAACCATCTTTAAAAAGGATGGCTGGGGCACCTTCGCAATGAACCTGTCCAGTAGTGTTCCGGTGTATGTTAATGGGATTACGACAAACAATGCACAAGCCATTATATTGCAAAGATTCCGAAACGCCGGAACGTAGAATTTTTAGCCACATATTAAAATTATCATGCTTTAAAATCCCTATGCGTGAAAAACAATCATAAAATGCCGTCCAGCTATAATCTGATAAATTAAAATAAGCCCCCACGGAAGCCTCCACGGAATCCCACACGGAAGCCTCCGCGGAATCCCTCACGGAATCCCTCACGGAAGCCCTCACGGAATCCCTCACGGAAGCCTCCACGGAATCCCACACGGAAGCCTCCACGGAATCCCACACGGAATCCCTCACGGAAGCCTCCACGGAATCCCTCACGGAATCCCACACGGAAGCCCTCACGGAAGCCCTCACGGAATCCCTCACGGAATCCCTCGCGGAAGCCATCACGGAATCCCACACGGAATCCCTCACGGAAGCCTCCACGGAATCCCTCACGGAATCCCTCACGGAAGCCTCCACGGAATCCCTCACGGAATCCCTCACGGAAGCCATCACGGAATCCCACACGGAAGCCTCCGCGGAATCCCCCACGGAAGCCCTCACGGAAGCCATCACGGAATCCCCCACGGAATCCCACACGGAAGCCCTCACGGAATCCCTCACGGAAGCCATCACGGAAGCCTCCACTGAAGCCATCACGGAATCCCACACGGAAGCCCTCACGGAATCCCACACGGAATCCCTCACGGAAGCCTCCACTGAAGCCATCACGGAATCCCACACGGAAGCCCTCACGGAATCCCTCACGGAAGCATTAAGCATTATCTTTGAAATTAAAAATCCAGACAATAGACTATCGGCAACAACTACTTTTGGCTCGGATAATCCGCACATACCATATAATTTACAAGCCGCAGTTATCATGCAGTTGTCGCTATGTTTTTCATCGTCCCATACGGCAGCGTTAATCCATTCGTCCCTAACGACGGCCATGAGTTTTATTTCTGATTCAGATAGATGTCTCTTTTTCATTCATTCACCCTCCCTCCTTCGCGCCCACGTCCGAGAGGGCGGCTTTGATGACCAACTCAATGCGTTCTTGTATAATATTACCCTTGCCGTCTTTAACCGGGCCACCTGAAAATTCGAGCTTGTCCATCCAGTAATTAAGGCTGCTGTATTTTTCGCCAGCGAGCGCGTCTGTATTATTGCTAAGTTCAGCCCATTCCCGAATGGCGTTGATGCCGTTTGTTATTACTGGCATTACGGCATCCAACGCCTCCCGCGCGGAGGCGTGGATTGAAACAAGGCTGAGATAGCATGGGCCACAACATGTACTTTTCAACTCTTTAATTTCTTTCTCCGCAGCTTCCAGCTTACCCTCAAGCTCTCGGCACTTGTCGGTAAGTTCGGCGGTTAGGCGGTTGCCCGTCTTGAGTTCGTCCTCCAGTTCCTCGACCGTCCAGTTGTCATTCTTCATATCGCGCCCCCTCCGCTTCAACAAACCAGCATCCTATCAAAAACGCGCATTCTTCATCGCGTCCATTTAGCGTAATTTTTCCATCGGTATATGCCGCAAGCCTGTCTGAAAGAACGGCATTCCAAATTATAGCATCTATCACCCGTTTCTTGTCAAGTGTAGTCTGTCTGATGTAGCCCTTAAAGCAGTGCCGCTGCCAGTCTTTGCCTTCAACCATAATTACCGGCACATTCAAGAACCGCCACGCCATCGCAGATTCTTTTAGCGTCAGGATGTTACGCCCCGGCACGCGGTTATCATCAAACTGATCTTCGAGTACCAACACATCGGGCCTAAATGCCTGGATGATTTCCGACGCGGAGCGGTTCAGGGCTTCCGGGCGCTTGGCTTTCGGGGTTTTGATAGGCACCGATAGCCGCCCAACATCCGTTAAGCGCCACTGATAGCCGCGCCTGAATCTCGCCCACGCTGATTTGCGGGCCTCGATTGACGGGTCTACGGCCACAAAGCTGTTGGCCTGTAGGCCGGTGACGGTATGGTCAAGTAGGCCGGGTTTCATAGCTGGTATTTTTCCATCCTTTCCGTGTGGTGTGAGTGGAAATCAAACAAAGAACAGATCACGTCTGTCGGCAACGCGAACGGCCTTATTGAATGTTCTTGATTGCACGTTGGCGAGTGTGATACTGTTGGGGGCAACCCAAAACACCTGCCGTACATATGGCCCGTTCCCGGTTCTTCAAAATATTTACATCCAGCGCATATATACATCATAGTTTCCTCACATCGGTAAGTTTGCGGTTTCAGACATGATGCGGCGACGAGCTATCTCCACATATTCAGGATTAAGCTCTATCGAAATACAGCGGCGATTCAACCGCAGGGCGACCATATTGACAGTTCCCGCGCCACCGAATGGATCAAAGACAATATCGCGTTCTCGACTACCTGCCAGCACGCACGGCTCGACCAGCTTCGGGGGGAAGGTTGCGAAGTGTGCTTCGGGGAAGGGCGCGGTTGCGATTTTCCAAACGTCTTTATGACTTAAAATTGGTTCAAAATTTTGTTCGTTCCCAGTCCATACGTCGCGGAGATTAGCACCGCGTATTTCATCGTATACCCTTTCTACTCGTTTTGTTTCGTGTGGAATTCCCCAATGATTTTTATCTCTTGTTTTTGAATCTCCAGACGGACGCACCGAACATTTGCCGGTAGTGGTTGGTTTTATCGGTTCCCTCACCGCATCCGCATCATAAAAATACCGCGCCGCTTTCGCCAGTAGAAACACATACTCATGGCTTTTCGTCGGCCTGTCGGTAACTGATTCCGGCATGGGGTTCGGCTTAGCCCATATTATATCCGAGCGTAGCCACCAGCCGTCGGCCCGTAGTGCGAACGCCAGCCGCCACGGGATGCCGCAGAGGTCTTTGGGCTTGAGAAAACCATAATTCACAACAGGTTTGTTTTCCCGATAATCTCCACCATTACCGGGTCGAGTACCCGAACCAAAAGAACCACTTGGCTTAGAAACATACGAATCCCCCATATTCACCCACGCCGTCCCATCATCCCGCAGCACCCGCTTAACCTCCCGGAACACGGTGACCATCTTCTCAATATATTCCTCCGGCGTTTTCTCAAGGCCGAGTTGACCGTCAACACCGTAATCCCTCAAGCCCCAGTAGGGCGGGCTCGTTACAACAGCCTGGACACACCCGTCCGGCATCTCCCGCATAATCTCCAGACAGTCCCCTTCCGCTATCGCCCAATCCCTCTCGCCATCAAGCACGGCCTGAATATCAGAATTCATAACCCCTTCACCCTTAATTCGATATACCGCTCGTGGAATCGCCGCTCCGCATATTCGGCATCCCAGAAATCAATCGTCACGGATGCCGCAGCGACGGGCAAATACCAGCCTGACCGCTTCTGCATCCCCAACTGAATAGATTCCGCCGCCAGCAACGCGGAATCCGCCGTCTTTACGACAGCCGGAATCGGGAACGAAACCCCGAATACTTCCGCAATCAAAACCTCAAGCCGCCGTTCCGCTTCCTGAAATTTCGGCAGTTCTTTTTTTATCGGGGGCGGGATGTCGCCGATGTAGGCTTCTGCGGCATCATGGAGCAGCCCGTCAAGCGCGTATTGTTTCGGCACTAATTCTGATACCAGAACAGAATGCTGGGCCACGCTGTAAAAATGATCGCAATGCCCGTTATATCTGCATATCAGCGATAGCGCGTGGGTGATATCCTGTATGTCTATATCGGCAGGGTTGGGCTCGAATGGATAAAACCGTTTACCCGTGAAAGTTTCTATCCAGTCGGTTTCGTGGGGGGCGGTATTTCGTGGTTGTTGGCAACCCAACATATAGACGGGTGTTTTATTTTCCATAATCACTCCTTTCCTCAATGCCCCCTCTTTATAAAAAAAAGCCGGGAAGGGCGGCTTGGGGTACACGAGGAGGCGCGAACCTTGCGCCCGATTCCCGGCTGGTTTTTATGGTTTGCACTGTCCGCGCCTCCATGTTCGTGTCAATTATATTCAGATTCACCGCCGCATGTCAAGAGTCGAAAGAAAAAGCCTCCTGTTTCGGCGCTTCCTCCCGCTGCCGCCGTTCTTCTTCTCGCCAAAGTTCTTCACGCGCCGGGTAAAGCGAATTGAGCCGTTCTTTGCCGCTGGCTATTCGACTTTTTATCTGCTCAATATAGCTATCCATTTCAGCTATAGTTTGCGGGAAAAAATATCCGTGCGGCGGAGCACACGATGAACATATCCCGCGATCCTGTTCTTTGCTTAGCCACTCAATAACCTTTTCCACTTCGCGGCCAGAAATACGGGTGTCAATTTCGATGCGTTTTTTCGTGCGGGCGTTGGCGGCTCCTTTGCAATTCCGCTGCAAATACGCAAGGATAATTTCGCATTGAGTCTTAAATGCTTCGGATATATCTTTGGCTTTAATGTCGGCATAGGATTTTTTCATTGCGCTAATCCTTTCGTTTTCGCGTGGCTCGCGCCGACGCAATGGGCGGCGAGAAATTCTAATACGGGGGCGGTGTTGGTCATGTTGGATGCCTCGGCAATGTCTTTGAATAGTATGTTTTTTCTTGGCTTGTCAAATACCTAATGCCATGACTGTCTTGTATTTCGACATTGTATTTTTCACCAAATTCAAGCACTTCGTTTTTCTGTTCATCATATTCTTCGGCGGTGGCTTCCGTACAGTATGTTCCTTCTTCGATGGTGTATGAGGTTTGCCACGGATACTCTTTGTCGGGTAACCAGACTACAACTTCCGGCTTAGTGCAATCACACTCGTAATCACCACACCACCAAATCTGAACACAAATACAGCCAAAATTCCATCTTGTTTTTCTATCTTGCGTCATAGGCCACGGGCCTTTTTCATTAAACAGGAATTTCACACCATCCTCTCCCTTCTATGTCCGTTATCCTCGACGGCCACTTTCGGTATCCTGTAAGATTTATCCACGTTGTCATCCAGCCATGCCGGGCAGGTTGTTTCGTGCCCGCAAACCTTACATGCCCATATCTGCTCGACACGCTCGATATTCTGCCCGGCTTTTGTATGGCCGAACCGCCCGGCTTTCAGGCGGCGTTTAATGAGGCGGGTGTTGCCGGTGTTCAGGTAATGGTGGGCGTGTAGTTTAGTCATCATGCCTCCAGCATAACAGCCGATTTCGCCAGCGTCCGCAACATCGTTTTGGGCTCACCGTACAATTCTTGCGGATGCCGAAGGCTCTCCATCTGGTCTTCATCGAGATAGTCCGGCGCATAAGCGCAAGCGCACAACTCGCCGAGATGGTTTTTCACAATCGCCGCCCTGACTTTCTTTCTAACCATGTGGCGCGCCCATGATGCCGCAATCCGCTCTGTCGTCCAATCCGTAAATCTTAGCCAGTTGTTTTCCATTCTGATGTTTTTCATTTGTTGCTCCTTTCGATTTTCAATCATTGTCAAAATCACCCGCCGCCCGGCTCTTGGGGTCGTCGTGCTTTCTGGCGCGGGCGTTCATAACGCGATGCTTTCTCTGTTCTTTCCGCAATTCAACAAGCCTCATGGCGCGTTCACGATCTTCAAAAAACATCTTGCCGATGTATTCCCGCTGGTCGCGGTCGGTCATTTCCAAAAATAATGCTTCTTCGCGTTCGTCGGCTGTCATGCTTGTTCATCACCGCCGTTGTCGGTTAGTTTCTGGGTTAGTTCCCGCAATCGGGCCATCTTCGCCGCCGCTACTTCGGGCGGCGCTGCCGCCTCGCGTTCGCGTTTGTCGCGTTCAAGTACGGCTTTATGGGCGCGGTTTGTGCTGGCGGCGTCGCGCTGGTGGATATGAGTTACGCTGTGGTAATTAGCGGATTCAAGAAAATCCATGAATCGAGCAGCTTTACCGAAAAAGTTGTTTGCCTGAATCCTGAATTGCGGATCGTCTTTGAATTCTTCGGAATAAATATAGTTTTTGATTGCCCTTTTGAGTTGCTTCGGGGTATAGGTTTCCTGCCCCTTGTGTTTCGACAAAAGTTTTTTAATGCTTTTAGCGGCGTCCATTTTGGCCCCGGCCCGAACGTGTTTGGCATATACGCCATAAACGTTGAAAGCATATCCCCATATCAAATCACACGCGCGCGCACGCGCGAGGGGGTATGTGGTTTTATTAACTTCTACTTGATCTTGATCTTGATCTTGATCTTCTACCGGACTTTTGCCGGATTCATTCCGGCCACTTTCCGGCGGCTCGCCGGATTTATTCCGGCCTGTAGTATTATCGGCTTTGTATTCGGGATATTCTGGATTCTCGCGGTCTTGTCTTAAATGCGGTTGGTTTTTTAGGAAGTTCGGAAAGTGCATGTATTCGCCCTTGCCGTCAGGGTCGGAATATTTTATAGCGTCGATGTGTTCCGGCAGCTTTCCGGCGAACTTCAGGCAATCGGCGGCAGATACCTTTTTATCATAAACAAAAAGGCGGCCCTTGAGCCACTCACCATTGATATTGACATTACCATTTTTGTCAATCCACGATAAAAGCCGGTGGTGAAAAACCAATCCCCACGGGCCTACATCTTCGCCATATTCAGATAGGTCTATATCTTCGCCCGTTGTTCTGTTAATCATCCGTCCTCGCGCCATAGAATCACCTCCATGAAAAAAGCCCCCGCTGGCGACGGAAGCATAAGGCTTTTCTTCCGAAACGAGGGCTTATAAACAAATTAACCTTACACAATTCCGTCGCTACCTTTAACCATATCAGAGTTTCTTTAATTTGTCAATAGCCTTTCAAAAAACCCTTTCATCCTATCTTCACCATCGTATTGCGTAGCACCAGCCGCTTATCTTCCGGGCATTCCCGATCCAGCTCACGCGGCGGCAACGGTGAGCAGAATCCTCGCGGGAACTTGCATAGCTGGCCCGCCGTGATTGCCGCCATTTCCTGCCGGTGAATTAAAGCCCACTGACAGCGGCCCGCGCCCGTCGCCGGGGCCGGTGACAGGAAGTTCCCGCAATCGACGTGGCAGATTGGGTTGGCGGGCTGTTCTGTCAATTCAGAATCACTTCCTTGCCCACCCACACCGCCCACGTTGCACGAATCGCTCGCGCCGTGGCTACCCGCACAACAACAGCCGTCAATGGCGGTACACGTTCATCGCGGGCGACGTATTGAGGCTCCAGCGGGAGTTCGCAGTAGCGCGGGAATGGGCGTGATGTGCGTTTCATAATGCGAGGGCTGGGATTCGAACCCAGCTCGCCCCGGAAGCGTCCCACCGGGGTTAGCCTATCCGGCTCGTCGTCGGGCCTCTCGCCCTCTAAGCCGCCTCGCGTATTCATCTTTATACTTCCGGCATCCCGTCCAGCTCGCCGAATTTCAGAATGACATGCTTTTCGTTATCATACATGCAAAGAACACAGGACGTAACGGACAATACGACTTGCGTTTTCTCCGTTGTTTCCGTTGTTTTTGTTCCGAATACGATTTCTTTTGTCTCACGCCCGGTGATTGTAAGAACATTGCCGCACTTACTGCATGTTGCTGTAATTGGTTGCATCAAGAGCCTCCTTTCGTTTGTTTTTTGCTGCAAGTTGCCTTGCATAAATGAGCTTCCCGATTTCATTGAATCTTTTCATCCCCTCGATAAATACTTTGTCGTATTCAGAAGGAATATATTCTCCGGGCGTTCTTGGAAGCATTGCCTCCAACTTTTTATATTTCGCAATGTCTTCTTTACTTCTGTTCTTTTGCATTTAATTCTATCCCCGCAATGGTAGATTCGAGTCCCGATACAAAAGCCCAGCAAATATAATCAGGGCAATCGGCGCAAGCTCGCTCCCGCTCGCTCATATTCAATCCACCGGGACATTTCCGTAAGGCAATTTTCAATGTGCCTTTTAATAGTTTTATGGCGTCGCGTTTATACATGATTTTTCTTTTATGTGTACCTTTTTCCAACTTCCCATTCGTTTATGACTTCCTCAAGTTCAGCAATGCGTTTCTTTGCCGCTCTTAATTTTTCCAACGCTTCATCCTTCCATGTTGCTTCCTGCGAGACTAACACATACGGAACCAAATAACAATCTTTTCTCTTCGCCGCTTTCAGTTGATGTTTCAGGTCGTCTATCGTGGTTTTTTGTTCTCCAATTACTATTAACGCATCAGCCAAATTTGCTATCATTGATTCCTCCTGCAATTCGCAACCGGGCATGACTTGCCGCAATCATTAAAACCCTTCGCGCAATATTCTCGCGCAAAAGAATCCCGCAGTTTCTTCGGCAACATTTTTAGCGTTTCTTTGTCAAGCATCTTTTCTACCCGCCAGTAATTTTCTATCTTTTGTTTTTCCGGCTCGAACAGAACGGGCGCCGCGTGTATCAATAGCCCTTCGGTTTCCGTTAGGGTGTCGTGGCGCGACAAGGAGGCGTCAGAGATAATGTCGCCGTCGAGGTTTTCGAGGGCGTGGGTTGCCTGATATTTTTTATGCCGTGACGGTAACATGCCCCAATTATAGCCACCGATGGCGTTTCGTGTCAAGGGTGCTGGAAAACAGTAGCTTTAATGCGAAATATATTTATTTTGAGAATTGTATTGACAAGCGGTGGCGGGGTGATTAGAATGATTACAGAATGAAAGATACGAGGAGGCAAACAAAATGAAGCTCACAAACTACAACACGGTAAATCGCGCATCAAAAACCGCAACGGATACTGCGGCGTGTCGGTCGCGGGCTATGCGGAGTAGGCTTGCGCGGGCGGCCCGGAAGGTGCGGCGAGCGCGGCAAAAAGAAAATCACCCGAAAGCATAGCCGAAACCCGCTAAGGCGGGTCTGTCGGGCGTCACCCGGCACTGAGGAGGCAGACGAAATGAAAAAGAAAATCAAGGCGGCAATAGAAAAGCTGCAATCTCGAAAAGATGAATTAGCCAATAGCGACAATCCACAAGTTAAAGAAATATGTGCATATCTGCGCGGCAAAATTGACGGATTAGAAGCTGTTCTGGATGCCCTGTACGGCAATAACGTGTTGCTAAATATCATGGCCGAAAAATAACAGGAGGCAGACATGGAAACAGAATACACATGGAAAATGAATACCTATGAAGAACATGATGAGGCTTACATCTTCAAGAGCAACGCCGTCGGCGTCCTTGAATATTCAACGACGGTTCCTTACGGCGACGAAATTTCCCGCAAGGCCGCTGCCGTGATGTTTGAGGCGCTGAAAGCGGCGGGAGTATAACATGAACCTTTTGAAAAAGATAGAACATCTATATAAAAATGGCACCGTTCAGCATGCCGGTTACGTCGGCGTAAATTCAGACATTATGCTGTTATCGGCAAAAGGCAAGGGCGGCGGTTTTCTGGTGATTTTCATTCACCCAAATGACGTTGTGGAAGTTCGGCGCTCGCGCTTTAATGGCAAGCTGATATTTCAAGGATAACGTCGCGGACGCGGCAAGGCGTCGGGCGAGGAGGCGGAAAATGGTAAAATTTTCAACCCGTGAAAACTGTAAAAATTCGGCCCATACAGAATTCAAAAGCACTCACGTTGGAAACGACGACAGAAATGGACGTCATGGGAAGTTAGTACGGTTTTGCCCCGAATGCGGCTCTATAGAAGTTCCGCAAAAGGACACGGTGCAAAAATGAATAAAAATAACAAAGAACTCATCGACGCTTTAGGAAAATACATCGCCGATTTCACTGGCTCATGCCCACTCGATATGCACGACTGGAAAAGCTGCCCGGCGGTAATCTACGACGAACCCGACGAATGCGAAAAGAAATACCCCATTTATAAATGCTGGATAGATTACATAAAAGAAGGAGAAACCGCCCAATGAAAACCCAGAACAACAACCTCAACATCCGCATGTCCGATGAGCTTATGAATCAGCTTTACGCCGCCGCCGAACACGCCGACATTCCGTATTCCCGTTTCGTGCGGGACGCCATCGAGGAAAAAATTCAACGCGAAGGTATTGACAAACCACGGTAATTGTAATTAAAATCATGTCTGAGGAGGCAAACATGACAGCAAGGATTTCACACCTACAGAATTTTGAACCGCTCGCGGTAGAACCGCCCCACAATATCGGCGGTTATGCCCGATGTCCGCGCTGCCGACACACCCTACACGCCGAGCCGGACGAGCCGAATGTCGCGGTTTGTATCTGCGGCTACCGATTTGCGCGGGATGCGGCTCCGCTGAACTGGCAGACCTTCCATCCCCGCTATAATATCGACTGGGCCGAGGTCAAGGGGGCGACAGGTATTTTTACACGCCGCCGCCCAGCGTGCACAAACCAACATCGAGGCGGCGATTGCGGAATTTGAAGCTATCGCCGGGAATAGGAAGGGGACAACGGAATGATGCGGCTATCGGGAATGCCATCGCCGTCAAACTATTTTAGCGGAAGTTGCGTTTGCGGCAATGAACCATGTTCGTGCAACGAAACAATCACTACGCCCGCGCCGAATCTGTCACTCGACGAAGATAATAGATTGGGCTCTGCCAGCGATGGCGCGTTCATAGCTTTCGGGCGGCAACTTCGCCGGGAAATTGAGGCGGACAGGCGGCGTGAACGAAAAGCCGCTGACGGCATCAAATTAAAACCGTGGTGTTTTAAATGCTGTTCGCGTGACTGCGGATGCAACGGAGGCTCGAAATGACAACGTGGAATCTGCTTTTGGTGTTGTTCGCCGCCGTCGGATTCTGGCGGTTGGGGATATATTTAGTGTTCGATGAATAAAAACGAAGGAGGTATCAACTGCTAACGAATCTCCGACAAAATCAGTTAAAAACGATTAAAAACAATGGATATTAAGGATGGATTTTGGCATGAAAAAACATATTGTTTATGCAAGAACCGTATTTAGGCACAAGTGGTTCGTAATGATAGAATGTTTCAAAGAGGGGTTATATTGGCAGGGTATAATTCACGATTGGAGTAAATTTATTCCTTGGGTTTGGGTTGCATACGCCAACGTGTTCGGGGTTAAGGGAAAGTCGCCCCGCGATAAAACAGGAGCATATAACCCCACAAAAGTATCAGATGAATTTGACAAAGCGTGGTGTGTCCACCAGAAGGAAAAACACCACTGGCAATCATGGATTTTGCTTGGAGACGTTGGCTCGGTAAAAGTTCTTCGTATGCCGCGCAAGTATGCGATTGAAATGATTTGCGATTGGCGTGGGGCAGGACGTGCATATTCTGGTGAATCTAATCCTCTTAAATGGTATCAGGCCAACAGAGACAAAATGAATTTGCATCCAGATACGGCTCGTTTCGTGGATGTCACTATATATGGAGAGAAATATTTTGAATTAGATTGTATTTGCGGGGCGGGCAATGATGCGTCTTTTCATCCAATGGAGTGCAGGAGTTACAAAGAATATAGATATTGATTTTGGTGGAATTTAATAAGGAGGCAAACAGAATGAAAATTACAGTCACAGCACGAGAGTTGCGGCCTACCGTTCAATACGGCAACCGCGAGGTGTTTATGGAAATGGAGCACGAATTTAACGGCGCTGACCCCAAGAGGCGCAAAGCCGTAGAGGATGTTATGCACCTGACATGCCGCGAGGCCGTTCAGAAATCGCTGGATGAATGGTTCGCAAAACACCCGCACGAAGACAAGCCGACGGCGGAACAGAAGTCAACACCACAATCCCGGCCTCCAGCACAAGCGCCACGCGCCGCCGCGCCCGCGCAGGAACGCGAACCGGGCGACGTGCTGATGTGTCCTGATTGCGGGATGGAAAAAGAAGATTGTCTGTGCGGTGAAGACCCGTTTGCTGGCGAAGGCGCGTCGGGTCAGGATGTCGAAGCCCCCGCCTTGCCGGAAGGCGTAGAGCGCGAGGTCGTAAAATGCGTCAATGCCAAGAGAAAAGATCGCACCCCGTACATGACAAACCCAAGGGATGATAGCGACCCGAAACCGTATCATTATTGTAAAACGGAAAGCGGTAAGGGGTTTTGTGATTTTACAACATACATCCAAGAGGGCGACACGGTGCTGTTGCAAAAGCGCGGGAAATTCTGGAACGTCTACGACCCCAACAAGGGGGCGTTGAAATGAAAAAACAATTCACAATCGACAACATCGCCGCGCTTGCACCATGCAGCAACTACACAGACAATGACAACGCACTGCTCAAGGAGCTATTTGCGGGGCGCGATGCGGTTACAGCTCTCGGCATAGCGGAAGCTCCGATCCCGCCAGAGGATATTATCTGGTTGTTATTGCGTCCTGACTTTATGGGGTTATGGCAATTTCGGTGCTGTGTCGCGGATATAGCCGCCAGCGTGGAACTCATCTATCGCGAATGCCACCCAAGGGATAATCGCGTTGCCGATAGTATTCAGGCAATATACGATTTTGCCGATGGAAAAATAACGATAGAAGCACTCGACGCCGCAGGGGACGCACGGGCAGCCGCA
>Ga0180007_10000590_pt1 | contig 57996 bp, 44 predicted proteins | sample MM_PC_MetaG_FD_121122 | JGI IMG/M metagenome (GOLD analysis project Ga0180007, IMG submission 121122) | Groundwater microbial communities from the Aspo Hard Rock Laboratory (HRL) deep subsurface site, Sweden - MM_PC_MetaG | ecosystem: Environmental > Aquatic > Deep subsurface > Groundwater...
CATGATAGCCGGGTTAATAATTGAAACCGGTGAAACTCGGCGCAAACGCATGCCGACGAAATCAAGTAAGCCTACGCGAACATCGGAGGCAATGGCGCTGATCCAGAGTCCAAATGGCACAAAATAATAAATCACAGACAAAAATATTAATACGCCAATTCCGCCGAACATCATTATGCCGTCTGACATCAGATTCCTCCTGAAGACAATCATATTTCAATGCATTAATATGGTTTAATTTTGCAGTTAAAGTCAAGCATTAATACAACAACTCGCTACAACACTTGAAAAAGGTCGTAAAGAATGCATGCTTGTCTTCAGTCTGGGTTTAATCGCGGGCTTGTTGCTTTTTCAGATTTCTGCAATTGCACAATCAAGCTGGTGTTGAAGGCTCTTCCTCAATGGGAGTAACTATCATGCCACCCTGTCTGGTTTTTATAACCTTGATCCTGACGCCTTTTTCGACAAACTCGCCGTCGCTTATAACGTCTACGCGCTCGTCATCTATTTTTGCAATGCCGGAAGGGCGCAGCATGGTAAGAGTTATGCCTGTCTTGCCGATATAGGCTGACTTGTCGTCTACTGCCACAAAGCCGTCGGCTGCCGAGGATTCGGTTTTAAGTATGAATTGTTTGCCCAGGTTGGTTTTGGGAAACACCAGAAAGAACCATAACAATAGCGCAGCGACGCCAAGAATCGCCGAAAAAGTTGTTAACAGCGCCATTGGCATGCTCAGCTTTATAAACGCAGTCGCCAGACCGCCGCAAAGTAGCAGCAGGCCGAGTATGCCGGTGATGCCAAAACCCGGTATTACCGCGATTTCCAAAAACATGAACAGAAAGCCACCAATCAGCAGCATTGCCACGGTGAGACCCCACGCAGGTTCTTCAGCTCTATTTGCGCCGTCGTCGGGCTGAGCTGATTCTGTGCCACGTGTTGGTAAAAGTTCTGCATCGCCTATGCCCGCATAACACGGGAAAGCGAGGAGTGTGAAGAGCAGCAGCAGGCAGATATGTTTCATTAGAGCCTCTATGTTAATCAGCGGTAATCCGGCGAACCACGATTTTGTTTCCCTCAACTTTTCTGACAATTATCCGTTCGCCTTTTTCGATAAATTCGCCATCAGAAATGACGTCTACACGCTCGTCACCGATTTTTGCTATGCCGGCAGGGCGACAGGTCGATGCAGCGATTCCTTCAAGGTTGAGCAGGTGGTCATACTCATTGGGTTCAATGGCAACGCAACCCTGCTCGGTCGACATCTGCTCTTTGAGAATGAAACGGTCGAAAAACTTGAGCTTTGGTCCCCACCAGTAAAGCAGGAGCATGATAATGGCAGAGTAGGTAAGCATCTGGGCAATAGCCGTCATTGCCGTATAAACGCCGCCAAAAACCATGATGATACTGAAGCAGATGGCGAGTATTCCAGATATGCCGGTTAAGCCAAATCCTGGAATTACGAAGATCTCCAGCAGAAGAAGTATCATACCTGCGGTAAACAGTATCAGCGTTTCGAGGCCAGCAAGATATGCAAAAAGGTGTCCGCCGAAAAATAGTCCCAGGCAGGTTAGACCGAGCCAGCCAAGTATTCCGAAACCCGCGATAAAAAATTCGATGACCAGGCACCAGAAACCGACCGTGAACAGCAACACGCTTATGTTCGGGTTGGTCAGCCAACGTGCTATCCATTCACCAGAAGTCGGTCCGGCATGCTCGACTGTGGCATTTTCAATATTCATTATGCGTAGCACCGAACTCAAGGACGCGACAATCTGATCACAGTAACCATGTTTAAGCGCAACTTCTGAAGTCATGGTTACTATTTCGCCACGTTTGCTCAAACCTTCAATTGTATCGTGATTTTTATCGACCATTGCTTCGGCTATTGCCGTTGGTCGCTTGCGAGCCTCGGCTGAAGCCCTGAATTCTGCTTTGAATGCAGAAACGAACTTTTCTTCGGCGGCCTGGACGCCGGTGCCCATTAGCATTATTGGCGTGGCAGCGCCGAGTTCTGAGCCGGCTTCCATGTAAATTCTGTGGCAGGAAATGGCTATCAGTGCTGCTGCAGACAGTGCGCGTCCCTTGATGTAGGCGACAGTGGTTACTTTTGAACGCAACAACGCGTCTTTGATTTCCTGGGCTGCGGTCACCAGACCGCCATTAGAGTTGATCTCAAGGATTACTACGCTTATGTTTTCGCGCTCTGCGCGGCGTAACTGGCGCTGAATGAAAAAAGACAGGCCGGTTTCGATATCATCATGTACTGGTATTACCAGCACTGTTCCAGAGGCAGGCTGAGCTGAAACAGGTGTTCCAGGCAGCATAAACATACAAAGAATTATAGACAGAACAAAACCCATGCACCACTTGTGGTGCTGCATGGGCTGTTGACAGATATAACTGAAACCTGTTTTAGCGACGTCTTCTCTGCTTGCGACGGGCTTCAGCAGCTTTTCTTTTCTGCTTTTCACTTGGTTTCTCGTACGCTCGGCGGCGCTTGATTTCTTTGATAATACCAGCTTCCTGGCATTTCTTCTGGAAACGCTTCAGTGCCTTTTCCAGTGGTTCGTCCTTAAGTACTCTTACTTCTGCCATTTAATTCACCCCCCTTCCCTGACTGATCAGATAGAGGCCTATCTTAATATATGTGTGAATCAGCCCGGAGGCCAGCTCATACAGCGTCGTCCCAAAATATGAAAGTGCAGATGATTAACCGTCTGCCCAGCATTTTCGCCACAGTTGGTAACAACTCTGAAACCCGCTTCGAGGCCCTGGTCAGTTGCCATTCTCTGAATAACCGTGAAAATCTGTGACAGCATATTGCCATCGGCAGCATCAGGATCAGTCAGTCGCGCGATGTGTCTAACGGGAATGACCAGTAGATGCACCGGAGCCTGTGGATTGATGTCTTTGAAGACAACTGCATTCTCATCCCGGTAGACTATTTCAGCCGGGATCTCACCTGCAATTATTCTGCAAAACAAGCACTGTTCCATATCAGGGTGAATTGTACATCAGCACTGCTGGCAAGTCAACAAAATTTTAACGTAAAAAATGTACTGTCACAGTGATTGCAAGCTTTTGGCTGACGCAAATCAGTTCTCAGAGTTCTCGAGAACAAATTCGCCATCCTTGCCGGGATTGTATCTGCCTTTATTATTGGAAAGCGGCGAGCGCATGAATCTTATCGCGCGAATTTCTGCTTCGTGTGCCTCGCTGATGTCGCTGTCTGAATCACCGTAAAACAAAGAGATGTTATGTTTTTTTATAAAAACTGCTTTGCTGGTTTTACCTGAAAAGATGGCAGCTGGTTGCCCATCAAGCTTGAATAACTTATTCAATATCGAAGTGAGAATCTCGCCGTTAACCTGTGGTCTGGCAGTAATGAAATAAACTTTGTCGCCACGTTCTTTGTGCATATCGATGATTCTTCGGGCTGATTCTTTTGGAATGCTGAATTTATCAAACTGACAGCTCATATCGCTCCAGAACTGATCGTTGCTGAGTGGGCGCTCGCCGTATTTATTGGTTCCATTCGGGCCATCGGTATTGTTAAAGGCATATTGAAAGCCGGGAGATGAGAAGAGGACAGTGTCATCGACATCCATACCTATCGAAATTGGTTGGTGCGGCAGCGAAAGGGCAATTTCATCTACGCTGATAGTAGAGTAGGCCGGCTGGGCAGCCATAACTCCAGTATTTATCAGCAGAACCATAGTCAGAAGAATCGAAAAACAGCGCTTTAAAAACATTATTCGGCTCCTTAATTTATCGCGCCTGCCGCGCGAACTGTCGTTTTTTGCATCCGAAAATCATGCTGTATTCACACTTCCTCAATTGAGCCCTTTCTGGGTGATCGAGTGTGCTGACGTTCATGTGGGCACAAGTATCACCTTGCCGGGCACGGAACGCGAATATTTCAATGACTCACGGTACATATGTCCTTTCGGGAAAATAACAGGAAATTAGGTTTGACGCAATTCTTTAATCTACAACCTGCACCGGAATCTGCGATATTTCTCTTGAAAAAAAGCTCTCCAGACAGTAGTATTCACGCAGACAGTATTTTTTCGGTGAAAAGCAATGAAAGTCATTGCCGGCACCTGAATTCTGGACAGAAATATACAGTAAGTTCAGATTTACTTTGCTGCAGGTCATTGGCCTGATAAATAATGGAGCATTTATGAGCGATAATCGTATTCAGATTGATGCGACTCTTTGTCGTAAAGATGGAATTTGCATAAATATCTGCCCGGTAGGAATCTTTGGCGGCGGCATTGGCACGCTGCCTATTGTTGACGAGAATCTCGCTGCATATTGTATTAAATGTGGTCATTGCTCGGCAGTCTGCCCTGGTAACGCTATTGCGATTCCTGATCTCGCTGCCGGTGACTATCAGCAGCTTTCTCCAGAATTGCCTGATCTGCAGAGCTTCAGCAGTCTTGTGCAGAGTCGCCGTTCGATTCGTGAATTCAAAGATCAACCGGTAGACCTGAAGCAGGTTACAGAGTTGCTCGAATTGACCCGATACTGCCCGACTGCTAAAAATACGCAGTTGCTTTCCTGGGTGCTTGTTAACGGTACTAAGAAGGTGAGAGAACTTTCTGCCGCCGTTATTGATACTTTCAGAAGCAACGAGAAGATGGCTCCGATGGTGCAGGCTTTTGACAGTGGTTTGGACCCGGTTAACCGTGGCGCGCCACAGGTGCTTCTCGTCTGCGCTCCGGCAAAATATGACTGGGGCTCGCTCGACGCTGCCATTGCCATCGCAAATTTCGAGTTGGCTGCTAAGTCTGCTGGCATTGGTACGTGCTGGGCTGGTTTTACCACGCGTGCTGCGGCGGTTGACTCTAGGGTGGGCAATTTAATTGGCCTGGCCGCTGACGACAAGATTTTTGGCGCCGTCATGCTGGGTTACCCTGAATATAGTTATTGTCGGATTCCTCCGCGCAAACCGCTCCGTCTTAGAATCGTCTGATTTCGGATGGACAAAAATTTCGATAGTCTGGCGAATCGCCTTAAACGGAACGTGTATGGGTCGAACAAGGGCGCGGTCAGATTGGCAGTGCTCAAACATGACATGGACGCGGGCATTGCCGAGTTGTCTTCTGGAAACAAACTGCAGGTTCTGGATGCCGGGGGCGGCATGGGGCAAATTTCCAGATGGCTTGCCGAAAAAGGACATGATATAACACTCTGCGACCTGTCGGCTGAGATGCTGGCGCTTGCCGAATGCGAAAACATCGAAGCTGGCCTGCAGGAGCGTATCACTCTGATTCATTCATCCATACAGGATTTACCCAGCTTGCTGCCGAATAGAATGTTTGATCTGGTTCTGCTGCATGGCGTAATCGAGTGGATGGCTGAACCGGCTGCTGCCATAGAGGCTGTTGCGCCAATGCTGCGTAGTGGCGGCGCCATGTCGCTGCTGTTTTTTAACCGCAACAAGTTGTATTTAAAATGGGGCATAAACGGTCAGGTAGAGTCAGCACTCGCCGGTAAATCGAGAAAACCGCAGAAGCTGACCCCAACAACCCTGATTGCTGAAGCAGATTTGCGCAAAATTCTCGCAGATAACCAGCTCAAACAGCTGACAAAAGCCGGCATCAGAATATTCAGCCGGTTTTTCACCCGCCAACTGGTAGCTTCAGTAGATTTTGAAGATGCTATTAAACTTGAAAAACACTATTGCCACGAGGAGCCTTTTGCTTCACTGGGCGAACATACTCACTTCATTCTGAGAAAAACATGAGCCAGACGCACGATCTTGAAACCATGCCGGTCAGCAAGTTGTTGATAAAATTTGCCATTCCAGCAATTACCGGCACTATGGTAACTTCACTTTATAACATTGTTGACCGAATTTTTCTTGGACGGTATGTCGGAGAGCTTGGGATCGCGGCTACAACTATTGCTATGCCCATGATGATGATCGTTATGGCGATTGGTATGCTTATTGGCTTTGGCACTAATTCGCAGATATCAATTAAGCTTGGTGAAAAGAGCTATGAAGAGGCTGAAGAGCTGCTGGGGCAGGGGCTATTCTTGTTTGTGGTGTCATCTTTGATTTTTACGACAGTTTCGCTGATCTTTATGAAACCTTTGTTACTGATTTTTGGCGCGACTGAAAATGTATTGCCATACGCGCAGACCTATCTGTCTATCGTGGTTCTCGGAACCATCACACATCTGATTTCGTTCGGTGCCAACAGCTTCATCCGAGGCGAGGGCAATCCGAAGGTGGCGATGGGCACCATGATTATCGGTGGCATTATCAATGTTATTCTTGATTACCTGTTTATTGGCATTTTCGGCTGGGGAATGGCTGGCGCTGCCTGGGCAACTGTTATCGGTTATAGCGTGTCTGCGATCTGGGTGCTGAATTACTATATTAGTGGCAACAGCGTAGTTAAGCTATACTGGCGGAATTTTCGCATGCGGATGACTTCAACCTGGGGCGTTCTGGTGATGGGTTCGCCACATTTTATAATGAATGTCATTGCGGGTGTACAGATGTCACTGTTTAACAACCAGCTTGCCAGATTTGGCGGAGATAACGCGATCTCAATCATGGGTGTTATTATGAGTTTTAACCTGATCTGGTTGATGCCGATCATTGGGATCAGTCAGGGTTTACAGCCTATTGTCGGTTATAACTATGGGGCCAGGAATTTTGTGCGTGTTAAAAAGGCTTTGAATCAAGCACTGCTAGTTTCCGCAATCATGTGCACACTTTTCTTTCTCTTCATTGAGCTCTTTCCAAGCCATGTTTTTAGGCTTTTTGTCAGCGATAGCAATTCTCCGCTGGTTACCGAAGGCGCTTCAGCCATTCAACGCTTTCTGGTGTTACTGCCAGTCGTTGGGTTTCTGATTATCAGTGGTAACTATTTTCAATTTACCGGCCGTCCGCGCACAAGCCTTGTACTCACAGTAGTAAGACAAGTGTTTGTACTGATTCCGGCATTGTTGATATTGCCTGAATATTTTGGCCTGAACGGAGTCTGGTATACAATGCCCGTCTCTGACGGTGGAGCGCTTATCTTAACTGCATTCTATTTTTTGCGTGAGCGCAAGCGATTAAAGAGTCTGATTGCTGAAAAAAGCCTGCAGCCCGTAGAAATCGGGAGCTAATCAGGATGACCTCTACAACCAGATACCCACAACAGCATAGGCCAGTATCATAAAGACCGCCAGCACGATAAAGCCATAATGCACCTTTTCGTTGCGCAGAGCAGGGATTTTAAGCCCGGCCATATTGATAATTGCGTTAACAGCATAGGCAAAACCTACCGCAAAGGGTATCTGAAAAAGCACAAATTCCCACCCTGGGTGTGCCAACGCATGAACAAGAACAGAAATTACCAGACCAATCGCAAAGATGCCCAGTCCTCGGAACATATTTGATTTGTAATTTTCCAGAAGAATTGTTTCGATTTCGTCGCTTTTTTCTGCGTATGACAGGGCTATTCCAGCAAGTTCTGCCGGGACTTTTGAGCGCATAAGTGCCTGGATAGCCTTTGACTTGGCGTGCGCTCGCGCATTTTCATTTAACTCGCCCATATATGACGCGGTAAGCTGCATGAGCATGTCCATTCCGTTGCTGCCTAGCGCATCTTCAAGAATTTTACGCTCATCAATCGGGCCTTTGATGACTTTTTGTCTGCCGGCTACCTGCTTTGCTGCAGTCGCTTTTGTCTCGGCAGAAGCCAGGGCTGGCGTCGTAATTTTCTGGCCCTTAGGTGTGTCACTTTTGTCTTGAAAAGACTGCTCCGACAGCTTGTTCAAATCAATAGTTTGCTGTCGACCGCGTTCTCGGGCTGTTGCATTGAGCAGGCGGTAGGTTGGCTCGTCTTCGGCTTCTGGCGTCCTCAGGTGAGCTCCGCATTTTGTGCATTTGAGAAACGGCTGATTGTAACCCACGGGAACAGTAATCGTTGCCGAACACTGTTCGCATCTGATTTCAGCCACTTTTTCTCTCCTGTTGTTCTCTCAATGATATGCCTGATTTTCTATCGGCATTTATCCTTTTATATTCTATCATCGACTGCTATAAAATCAATGTTATACCGGGTTGCTTCCGATGTATATTATGTGCAACATATTTAATTGCATAATATTTTATGGAGCAACTGGTTATGGCGAAAAAGGCGAGATTAGATGAACTCGTGGTTATACAAGGACTGGCACCGGATATCAATAGTGCTCGTCGCCTGATCATGGCTGGCGAGATTCGCAGTGGCGACCGCGTATGGGAAAAGGCCGGCGAAAAGCTGAGCATCGAAATCAGTCTGGTTCACAAGCCAAGGCATTGTCGCTGGGTTTCTCGTGGTGGGATGAAGCTTGAACGGGCTTTTGTGGCATTTGAACTGCAGGTCGCCGGTCAGCGCTGTCTTGATATTGGGGCGTCCACAGGTGGCTTTACCGATGTTTTACTAACTAACGGAGCTGCCGAAGTCGTGGCGGTAGATGTCGGTTATGGGCTCCTTGACGCCAGACTGCAGAGCGACAGCCGTGTTGTCGTCAAAGATCGCACCAATTTCAGACTGGTCGCCGACAATGAGTTTGGTGCGCCATTTGACCTGGCCGTAACCGATGTTTCGTTTATTTCGCTGCGTCAGATTCTGCCTAAAGCTGCTGCCATGCTTAAAGAGTCCGGTTTCGTGGTTGCTCTGATTAAACCTCAATTTGAGGCCGCGCGCGATCAGGTGCCTGAAGGCGGTATTGTTACTGACCCGCAACTACATCAGCAGATAGTCACCGAACTTCAGGATTTTTTAAACTTACAGGCCGAGCTGTATTTATATGCTCTGGCACCGGTTCCGCGCATCGACCTGCGCAAAAATATTGAGTTTTTGTCTCTCTGGAAAAAATCAAAGCATCATCTCGATGCTTTGAAAATAGGCGAAATAATATCAGCCGCCCACGCTAGTCGTGAATAGTTGTCGGCGGTACTGGTGCAACAATATTTTCAGTGCCAATGTTTTTAACAATAAGAGTGATTTTTTCTATGTTCTTACTTAGATTATGCTCGGTCAGAATGACGTAAGCTGGCACGCCATTCGAAACAGCCTTGTCGAGTCTGCCGTCTATCACTCGTTTAATTTCAGACATGAAATTAATCAATTCAGGGAAGGCCTCGATAAAAGATTTGCCGGAAACCTCGCTGCTGCGACCATGTAGACGCAAATATTCGCTGGCGCTGCGGTTGATCTGCAGGATGAGTCCATTGCGGTTCTGCACGATTACCATATCAGAAGTGTTCTCTATTACATTGTATGAGCTGGTCTGAGCTTCCATAACCTGCTCCATCAGCCTGGCGTTCATAATTGCGATTGCTGCTATCAAAGAAAAATTGCGCAGCATCACCTGATCGTCCTCGTCAAAGTCTCCGGCACTTTTGTTAATTACCTGAAAAACTCCGATCAGATCATTGTGTACAAGCAGTGGGTAGGTGATCAGATTGCGCGTCTTAACTCCCGAAATCTCGTCATAGTGGCTGTTAAATTTGAGCTCGGGATGAATGCCACTTAAGTCTGCGTAGGCATCCTTGATATTTAGGCTTTTACGGGTGATCGCCGTGTAACCTGCTATTGACGAATGATCAATCTTAACCGAAACTTCTTTGACACCCTTACTCTTGATGCTTTGCGAAACCAGGTGGTTATCGAAAGGATCAATTAAATACAGGGTTGCGCCCTGCGCTGACATCAGGGTCGAAACGCTTTCGACAAGTGCGTCGAGCAGTTCTTCGACATCAAAAGTGGTCAAGAGCTTTTCGCCCATGGCAATAATTTTTTCGAGGCTATCAAGTCGTTTTTTTAATTCCATTTTCTGCGCTCCCGGCAAGACCCGTCTACTTTGCTTTTATCAGATAATAATTTTAAATCATAAACAAATAATCAGCAAGAAACATATCGTTTCTTTGCAGTCTGCAGTTTAGTATAAACACAAGATTATCTGCCCGTGTTTTTTTAGCTTAGTTGTTGCCATACAAATCTGGCTCTTGGAAATAGCGGGCGAATGTTTTATACTTTTCGGTGTCGGTGCGCCGACGAAAGCAGGAGAAAGCCATGCCGAAATATGCTGTGTTGATAATGCTGCTGATGTCTTCTGTGCTGTGGGCAGAAGAGCTGGCAACAGCGTCCGTTAGTATTGCCAGGCCTGATGCCATAGCTCTTGTAAGGGCAGTCGAGACTCAGTATCAGGGCGACTGTTCGCATGGAAAAATGCGCATGTTAATCAAAACTCGCAGCTGGACACGCACTCTTGAAATTGAAATGTGGTCTGAGGGGCGGGATAAATTGTTGACCAGGATTCTGGCACCGGTCAAAGAGCGGGGTACCTGCACACTTAAGGTTGATAATGACATCTGGAACTATATTGCACGGATAGATCGCATGATCAAGATTCCTTCGAGTCTCATGGGCGACAGCTGGATGGGCAGCCATCTTACCAATGACGACCTGGTTAAGGAAAACAAGATCGACCAGCTCTATCAGCTTTCAATCGCTGAACAGAACGGCGATATCGCGACGATTGTCGGAATCCCTTTTCCAGATGCGGCAGTAGTCTGGGGAAAAATTGTCTATCAGATTGATACCGCGAGACTGGTGCCGATTTTGATTGAGTATTTTGATGAAGAAGGCGAAAAAGTGAGAAGCATGGTTTTTTCTGAAGTAAAGCAGGTCGGGGAGCGCCTGTTGCCGATGCTGGCGCGGATTGTTCCGGCCGATAAGCCTGAGGAGTATACCGAGATGCTTTACCAGGAAATCGATTTTTCGGTTGAATTGCCGCGTGATCTGTTTTCGATCAAAAGCTTGAGAAATCGTTGATGGTAATTTGGCGCATAGCGTGGCGGAATCTCTGGCGTAATCGCCGACGCACCCAGCTTACCATGGGAGCCATGATCTTTGCCTGTGCAATGCTGGTTTTTTCGCTGGGATACTATGACGGCTTTCTCTGGAGCCTTATCAATAACGCCACTGAGAAGGAAAACGGTCACATCTTTCTTGCCCGCCCCGGCTATTATGCCAATCCGGTGCTCGAAGACACCGTTTCTGAAAATATTTCAGCTCAACTTCCGACTGCGGTAAAAGAGCAGGTGAAGGGCGTCTGCCCACGTCTGCAGGCATACGCGCTGCTAAGCTGCGGCACCGGCCAGGAGAATCGCACCCAGCCTTCGCAGATTGTCGGTGTAGATTTTCAGGCTGAGCTGGCTAACAGCAAATTGGCTGGAGATATCGTTGCTGGCAGCTTTTTAAGCGGTCAGCAACGCGAAATTCTGCTTGGTCAAGGACTGGCGCGTAAGATAAAAGCCGAGCTGGGCAGCGAAATTATCTTTTTCAGCAACGCCGCAGATGGCTCGATTGCTTCTGAAATTCTGCTGGTGAAGGGCATTTTTTCCTCGGGTGACAATCTTCGGGATTCTGCTCTGGCATTTATGAATATCGTTGATGCTCAACAGTTGTTGGCGCTTGAAGGCCGTGTCCACAGTCATCGACTGTTTTTACATAACCCTATGCAGGCCCGTGAAGTGGCAGAGCAGATAAACGACCATCAGAAGGCCATCGAGGCCACGCCATGGCAGACCATGTTTCCGCAGATAGCTGATATACTACAGATCTGGTTCGCTATTCAACTGTTCACTGTAGCTATTTACTACGCAGCCATGGCGTTGATAACCTTTAATACCATGTATATGGCGTTCCTTGAGAGAATGCAGGAATTTGCCGTAATGCAGGCCATTGGCCTGACTCGCCGCCGACTGGCCCGACTGATTCTGCTCGAAAGTCTGATTCTGGCAACGGTATCTGGTTTGATCGGCATGATGCTGGGAGCTTCTCTAAATATTGTGCTGTTTTATTATCCGATCGATCTGAGCCGCTGGCTGGAAAGCATTTCCTGGGGAGGGTCGTCAATTCAGCCGGTGCTCTTTTGCGTGCCCAGTCTGCTTTCTAACCTGCTGCCCCTGCTGGCCATGATTCTGCTTGGTTTTGCCGTGGCCGCGCTGCCGATCTGGCGCCTTTACCGACTAAAACCAGTCGAAGCCCTGAGAGAGGTCTAACCATGCTCTGGCTAAATCTTGCCTGGAGAAATCTCTGGCGTAACCGTACCCGCACACTGGTATTACTGCTGGTTATTTCCGGCAGTCTGACTTTTGTCGCCTGGATGCAGAATATCGCCTGCGGCTCTTATGACAAGATGATCGAAGAAGCTGTGCGCATGGGCAGTGGTCATCTGAGTTTTCATCATCCCGGTTACCCGGCGGAGCGGCTGACCGAGCAGTATTTTTTGCGCAGTCAGGCTATGCCGCTATTGGCCGGCAGAACTGGTATTGCTGCAATACTGCCGAGGTTGTATGTTTCGGCCCTGGCTCGCAGTAGTCGCGACAACCGCGCCATAATGATGCTTGGCGTTGATTTTGACCTCGAAAAACAGGTTAATCCACTGCTGAAAGAAACAAAAACGGTCGCCGGCCACATTCCAGCTTCTGATACGCAGAAGCTTGCTTATATCGGCATTAAATTAGCTGAGAATCTTCGTATTGATATAGGTAATAAGCTGGTTGTAATGTTTCAGGATCTGTCGGGTGAGATCAACTCAAAGCTTTACCGGGTTGGCGGTATTTTCAAAAGTGGCGTCACTCAACTCGACAGCTCAACTATTTTTGTTAATCGGATTTCGTTGGCAGAAGGACTTGGGAACCGCGACGCCCTGCATGAGCTTGCAGTTCTGCTCGATTCGCGCGACGACCTGCCAAAGCACCTGCGACAACTTAAAGGTGCCTGCGCAGAAATCCATGGTTTATCAGTCTATTCCTGGGAAGAAACCTCGAAACAGATTGCCGATGCGATAAAGATCGACAGCACCCAGTTCAAATTCATGATTTTTCTGCTCTACATTCTGGTAACCGTCGGCACCGTAAATCTTCTGCTGATGAGTATAATTGAACGGACCCGGGAGTTTGGACTTTTGCGCGCCATTGGACTTGATAAGCGCCGCATCGGCTGGCTGATCACCTGCGAAGCCTTGTTGCTTGGCAGTCTGGGGGCGCTGATCGGTTTGGTCGCCACTACTGTGCTCAGCTTTTATAGTTGGCATTACGGGATTGATTTTTCGGCGATGTTTGGTGAGGCGGAGGTTGCCGGTATGCTGTTTGACATGCGCATAAACAGCAGTTGGGAGTGGGGATGGATGTTCGGTCTGGCTGCAGCCATGATAATTGTTGTGTTGCTGGCCTCGATCTACCCGGTAAGAAAAGCTTTGCGGATTGCGCCGGCTGAAGCGATGAAACGCCATTAAGGAGACCTCATGGATACTGTTCTGACCAAAGAACTGTCAAGGATCTATCAAAACGGCGCAGCCGAAGTAAAAGCGGTTGATAGCGTCGATCTGACTATTGAGTCCGGGGAATTTGCCGTTTTAGCCGGGCCTTCTGGTAGTGGAAAATCTACTCTTCTCAACCTGATTGGTGGACTTGACCGGCCCACAGCAGGAACTGTGCATCTCTCCGGAGAACTGCTTAACGAAAAGACCGACGATGAACTGACCCGTGCGCGTCTTTTCAAGATCGGTTTCATTTTTCAGGCTTACAACCTGATACCTGTGTTAACCGCCTACGAAAACGTTCAGTTTATTCTGCAGATTCAGGGTATACCAGATTCACAGCATGCTGACAGGATTATGCCGCTACTGCAGGAGCTTGGACTCGATGGACTCGAACATCGCCGCCCGAGTGAACTCAGTGGTGGGCAACAGCAGCGAGTGGCCGTAGCCCGCGCCATTGTCGGACGCCCGTCGATCATTCTGGCCGATGAGCCAACGGCCAACCTCGATTCAGAAAGCGCAGTGAACCTGTTAAATATGATGCACCGGTTGAATCTTGAACAGAAAGTCACCTTTCTTTTCAGCTCGCATGACCAGAGAGTTATAGATATTGCGCAGCGTATAATATCGCTGCGTGACGGCAAAATCTGCGACGATATCAGGAAAAACTGAATAATGTTAAGCAGTCCGAAGTGCTCGCCAATGCAAGGTGGTCGTGTGAGCTCGGCGAGATTCCGTGAGTCAGTATTTGGTTCAGAGAGCCAGTATGCAGGTTTTTTGCCGAGTTTCAGGCGCGGTGTGTATAACTCAGTCTATCCTGAGGTTTCGTTGTTGTTATGGCTAGGAGTCGGTCTTTTGTTGCTGCTGCAGTTGTCAGTTCCGGCGTGCTCTTTGGCTGATGATAATCTCAGTTTTGCTACCCGCCAGATTGTCAGTTTTTCAGATTATCCGACTGCCTGGCAACAAAGCGGTCTGGCGCCAGATAACGCCTGTAATTTTCAGTCTCTGACCCGAATAATTCACCAGCAGCGTAATGACAATTTTCGTCTGAAAATTGAATTTGAGCTGTCTTCTTTTTATAGTTCGCTTGAGCAGAACAGTAATCCATCAGGAGGCTGGCTTGTTGCCGGCCGCCGGTCTGGGTTTAAGGCATTCAAGACCGATGCCTGGCATTCTTACAACAGCAAATGGCGGGCAACATCTGAATTGGAGCGCTTTGAATTCGCTTTTACGGCCAACAACCTGGATTTTCAAATTGGCCGTCAGCCAGTCAGCTTTGGCACCAGCCATTTTGTTTCGCTTCTCGATGTCCTGGCGCCGTTTAACCCGGGATATCTTGATAGTTCGTATAAGCCCGGTGTCGATGCGCTACGTATCAGAAAAATTGCCGGGCAAACCGGTGAGATGGAGTTGATCGTGGCGGCCGCTCGCAACTCAGCTGACTCTGCCGTAATCGGTCGTTATCGCAACACCTTTTCGGGTTTCGATATTGAGGCTTTGGCAGGTCGCTTCTGGCAGCGCAACTTCATCGGTGTTGGCTGGGAAGGCGAAAAGCGCCAGGTTAACTGCTGGGGTGAAGCGGCGCTGTTTCAGCGTAATAACGATAAAGATCCTCATCTGGGTGGTTTTTCTGACCATCTGGCAGGCTCATGGATCATTGGCTTCGAGAAAAGTGTCGGCCCACGCTGGCGCAGTGGAATTGCCTGTATGCACCAGGATTTTGGTGCCAGAAAACCAGATGATATTTTGCTCGCCTACGGCAGCCGCCCATTTGTGCAGGGGTGGGCCTCTCTTGCGGCCTCTGATTACCTGATTCTCAATTCTAATCGTGAGCTTGGGCCTTTGTCGAACATAAACATTAATGCAATAATCAGTCTGGTCGACAATTCAACTCTCTGGCAGCCAGTATGGCAGATGAATACATCAGATGAATCAGATATCTCTGTTTTTGCATGGCTTAACAGCGGCAAAACCCCGACTGCACAAATTCCTGCTGTTCAGTTGCGCAGCGAATTTGCAGCATTCGCCTCTGGTATCGGGCTTATCTACCGTCGCTTCTTCTAAAATAAAACCGCGCTGTGCAGATATTTTTCTGAACAGCGCGGCATAGTTAGCTCTGTATTTTAGAACATGGCCTTGAACAGGCTGAAAAACTTCATTTTAGCTTTGGCCATGAGGTCCTTGTTCCAGCTCATTACGTCGTTCAGGGTAATTTCTTTGCAGCGGCTCAGATCTTTGTTGAGAACATATTTGAAGGCCTGGGCAACCCGGTGGTCTTCAAGTGCGATCACGTCTTCTGAGTCGGAGCTGTGGCTGCGTGAGTTAATATTGTAGGCTCCGATAGTAACTGCAAAATTGTCGAAGAGGCTGACTTTTGAATGCAAAGTCTGAGCGCCCTGCCATTCAAATATTCTGACGCCGCTTCTGATTACAGGCTCATAGGTCGCCCTGCCGGCCAATCCACCGTTGGGGTGATTGTTTGAATCTAGTGAGTTGGTGATGATCTTGACCGAAACGCCGCGTGCGCATGCTTCAGCCATTGCTGTGACCAGTCGTTCTGTCGGAATGAAATAACCGGTTTCCAGAATAACTTCTGTTTTAGCTCGATTAAGGTATACCTCCAACAGGTCAAGCACGTTGTCGTCTTGTTCATCTATTGGAAAGGTAGTGACAAACCTTGCATTGACATCGTTGAATATCGGTGGTTGTTCAAAATAAACCGGTATGGGTCCGCGAATGAGTTTATCGACAGTTTTGAGCGGCGCAAATTCGGTGAAAATATCTTTGGCTTTTTTGTATTTACTGATCTCGCCGGTTTCGTTCCATTTGTTCAGAGTCAGGTCTTCCCAGTTGCGTTCGAAAAGATTAATAATCTCTCTTACTATCGGACCTTGCAGTTCTACATCGGTGTCGCGCCATCCGTATTCAGTTATTTCACCCTTTGCATATTCGTCACCGGTATTCATACCGCCGACAATTGCCACTGTTTCGTCGACAATAAAAAGCTTCTGGTGTGATCTGAAGTTCGCTTTAAGCAGATTTTTGAGAACCGGATTGTTTATTAGAACTTTTACGCCACCGTTGCGTAGACGCTGAATCACGCCTTTCTTCTTGTTGAAGGAGAAAAAATCATCGAGAATCAGCTTAACATCTACGCCGTTTTGAGCTTTTTCGATGAGTATATCAGCGAGGCGGTTGCCGGTTTCGTCGTCCTGATAAAGCAGGGTCTGATAGTAAATACTTGAAGTTGCCTGTTTGGCACGTTCAAAACGGTAATGGAAGCTGGTTCTGCCATTCACCATGATTTTTGCGGTGTTGAGAGGAACAAGGCGCGAGCGGCTCAGTGCATCAGCAGAACCGGCCGGGTAAGTGTCGAGAACGGCAAGATCATATTCTTCGATAGCCTTGTCGAGTGCGCGCCCTTTTATGCGGCGCTGTAAGTTGTTAGCGGCATAGTTGCCCAGACCCCAGATCTTTACCGGGAGTGCCAGCCAGGAAGTTTTACTGTATTTACTCCATTTGGCAATTGTGGCTTGTTGAACCTGTTTAAATTCTTCGCGTTTTTGCGAGACAATCGCTTTACGGTGCAGAACCCTGATTCTGGCCATCGCCTGACGGCGAAACTCAGCGTTGTTGGTGCTCTTGGCGTAGCTGAGCAGTATATTCTGGCTCTCGGAAAGACTGGCGGTGCGTTCATAGACCACTTCAGCCAGCTGAAATACAGCTTCTTTCTGCAACTCTGCATCAGTGCAGGTTTTTAGAAAGTCTTCGAGCTGCTTTTGAATTGCAGCGTATCGACTGGCCCGGTCGGGACTACCGAGTGCTACAAGTATCTGGTCATATTGTTTCTGCAGTTCAGATTTCTGGCCGGCAGAAGCGGTGGAGGGAGCTGTCTGATTGTCCTGGCTGGCTTGTTGCGTGACTATCGGTTTCGTCGGATTTTCAGCGTCAAAGGTTACCTTAACGCCGATCGAGCTATAGTAGTTTTTACTGGCAGCTTGCAGTTCGGCAGCCATTGTTTCGAGTGTCTGCCGGTCAGTCTGATTCATCACAGCTTCACGATATGATTTGTAAAGCGACTGATAACGGTCAAAAGCTGCTTTGGAATCTTCGGCTGAAAGGTTCAGACAACCAAACGACAGAACAAAAAACACTATTGCCATCGCTATAAATCTGGTGCGATTAAGACTCATGCGTACACCGCCAGGATAAGATTTCTTACAATTATACTGATAATTCCAAAAAATGCCAAATTTCAGTTGGGCCGAAGATAGCGTGCTATTAATTGTAAGCTGCAGAGTTAAATGTAACCATGCGAAGACTGTGTGGAATCAAAAGTAGCAGTGTCATACAAAGCTATTTATAACCAGGCAATTAAGTGTGATTGGCTGTTTTTCTCGCCGATTAAAATTCAACAGTGCCAATGGTCTTCATACTTTATCTATCATTCGCACCATTAATCCGCCAGTTAAGGCCTTAAGTGACCAAACTTATTCTGAATCCAGATTTTTCATGGCATCATTAACAACATCGCTGTCTAGACCTGAACCGTAATTCAAGCTTTCTTCAAGCGCTTGATTTACAGTTTGATTTGCATCTTGAAGAGCTTTTTCGGTTAGTTTACGACCAAGTTCCAGACCCTTTGTGGTTGCATCGCTGGCAGTTTTCAAACTCTGTTTAACAACGTCATTGGCGAGCGCATTCGTCTGCTGCAGAATGCCATTTACCAGAGAGTCGATATTTTCGAGCAAGCCTGACATTATTTCGCCATTTTCACCGAGCGGCCTTGACAAAAGCTCTTGTGTTTGGCTATTAACAGACTCAAGAACAACTTTTACCCTATCATCGTTGGCAGGGAGGGATTTGCCCATAATCTGGTCAATATTCGATTTCATGCCGTCTACTATTCTTTTAACACCCTCATCTGATCCATTCGTAAATTTGGTCAATTCTGTAATGTTTTTCAAAATAGGGGCTGCAATTTCGTCGGCATTGCCGGAAATCTGTGCAAAGACAGGTGTTATCAACATGCCAAAGCCTAGCATGATATTAAAAATTGGTTTAAAATGTTTTTTCATTTTTAGGGATCCTTAACCGGTGACATAAGAATCAACTGCAAAACAGTTTTACTAAGAATAAAGGTTCAATCTTGAAAAATCAACAATTGTCACAATAATTTTTGTATGAGTTTAGCGGATTGTAAATCATGCCGCGAATTTTTCCTTCAGATCGCTATTTTACGGTTTGGGCGCGCTATTTGATCGTTGGACTGATCAGGCCATGCATGGCAAAGAAGCGGCGGGCACCTTCGTGCAGCATTTCCAGTTTCACGCCTTTAAGAGCTTCACTGAGATGCAATTTGAGATCTGGTATGCCTTCTGAAGCCCCGGCGTTTGGGTTGTCGTAAATTGCCTGCAGCATGTTAAACACTTCATTGGCTGACAGTCTCTCGGTCGTGACAAACAGGGCACGAAAGCCTATGGTGTTGATGTCGTTCTTCTGATTTTTGTATGAGTTCGTAAAGATGCTTTCACTCGTAAAATAGGGGCGTTCGGCAAGAAGCTTTGCTCGAACATCGGTTGGAATCCCGACAAGGCGTATTGGAGTTTTGGCTGCCAACCGCGAAATGCCGTCGGCGGGAACTGCGCCAGCGTAATAAACCGCATCGACATAACCGTCAAGCAATGATTCTGTCGCTCTGGTAAAGCGTTCATAAACTATTGTGTAGTCGGTTTCACTAAGGCCAGCAGCTTTAAGCACAAGCATGATACTCGCCGCGCTGCCACTATCTTTCTCGCCGACCGCGATGCGTTTTCCTTTAAGGTCAGACAAGTCTTTGATTTCCGAAGAATCATGCACTATCAGTTGAATTACTTCCGAATAAAGCGAGGTGATTACGCGCAATTCTCTGAATTTTGTGTCAGAATTGCCTTCGTATGCCTGCCATGCAACATCGCTTTGCGACAATGCCAGATCAATCTGTCCACGTCTGAGATATTCTATGTTGGCAAGTGACCCGGCGGTTGGCTCTGCGATAGCAACCAGTCCTTTGGTGTTACTACTGAGAATTCTTGCGATAGAATTGCCGGTGGGGTAGTAGGTGCCATTAATGCTGGCTGTACCGATAGAATAGAATTTTTTGATCAATTTCAGCTGGTAATCGGCGGCCAGCACAAGACTGCTCACCACGCAGCAGAGCAATGTCGCCAGAAAAGTGCGAAAGGCTGAATTCTTCATGATTTCTGTTCCTTTTTCCACGTGGTGGTGCGATTTTTGCCGCCCTGCTTGCTTTGTGCTATAGCCTTTGTCGTGTGTTCAACCAGCTGGTATTGTCTTTCGATACTGGGTTCGTATTCGCCAATACCAACACTGATAGTCACCTGCACCTCTGCTGACAGGGTTGTAATCTTCTGTGCGGCAATGCGTTCGCGCAGTCTTTCGGCAAAAATCAATGACTGTTCGGCCGTGGTATGTGCAAGAATTATGGCGAATTCCTCTTCGCCAAAGCGCGCCGGAATATCGGTTGCTCGCACTGAATCCTTGATAATGCGCGCAATTTCATAGAGCACTACGTCGCCAGCTTTGCGGCCGTGTTTTTCATTTACCTGAGACAGTTCGTCTATATCGAACATAACCAGTGTAAGCGGGAATTTGAATCGGCGTGCACGTTTAATCTCGTCTTCAAGTCGAATTTCAAAGAATCTTCTGATGTAAAGTTCAGTGAGTCCGTCAGTGATTGAGAGATCATGTAATCTGGCATTGTCGATAGACATGGCCATCTGCTTGGTAATAGCAAGCAGCAGATCGAGATCATCGCCAGTAAAGGCCCTGCTGTTCGAACGATCGGTAAGGTTTATTACGCCCATGGTGTTACCATGCACCATTAGTGGTGCCGAAATCAGCGTATCTGGTGATTTAAGATCATTCTGAGTGTCATAGTTTTTAAAGCGCTCATCTGATTTGCAGTCCATGCAGAGTATTGCCTGGCCGGTTTCGGCGACTTCGCCGGCTATTCCTTCGCCAATTTTGAGTTCAATGCGAGCTTTGGGGGCACGATCATTTTCGGCCGCTGATTTGTCAGCCTGTTTGAAACTTTCGACCCGTAGCCTGGTTTTATCTTCGCTAAGCAGCATAATCGACCCGCGTTTTGCCTGAAAAATTTTGATTAAATGTTCCAGACAGCCGTCAAGAGCCTGCTGGTAAGTTGCTGAAGTGTTAATCAGCTGAGTAACATGATACATGGCGCTCAACTCGAACACCTTTTTACGGATTCGGTAACTCATGTTATTGAAGCTGCTGGCGAGAAATCCGATTTCATCGCGACTGGTAACCGCAACCGTGGCTTCAAGATTGCCTTCGCTAAGCTCTGTTGCCTTTCTGGCAATTTCAATCACCGGGCTGGTCATGCGGTGACTGAAGTAAGTTGCCAGTATAAAAGCAACCAAACACATCAGTAGCGTAAAATTAAAGGTTTTTTTGCCAATGGAACGTGCCACAGCGTAGACTTCACCGGCACTCTGAAAAACAAAAATCCGCAGACCATACTGCAGGATCGGCAGCGAAATAACGAGTTGAGGAGATAACCCGCTCTGGGACGGTAGCAGATCGTAGGCTCCGCATTGCTTTTCCATGAGATCGGCAATGAGGTTTTTGGGAAAATCGGGCTGCTCAAGAATGTTTTCTCCATTCTGAGTTACCAGAAAATAGCGAAAATTGGTGCCGAACGTGATGCCTTCAAGCGATTTGCGCAGTTTTAAAAACGATATTGTGGCGATGATCACTGGAGCATCAGGAGCCGTTGAGATTGCGGCTTTAACGTGAAAGGCTTCGGGCGAAAAGAAGATTTTATCAGACATTCCCAGAAGCAGTTTCTCGGGCACACTGAGCTCGGTAATTGCTGACAAATCCGGCTTGGAGTGAGAGATCAATTGTCCGTCGGCGCTGCACAATACTATGCGCTCAACATATTCATAAGCCTGGTCGAGTTGCTGCAGGGCCTGGCGGGCTTCGGTTGTTTGAGGCTGCTGCAGGCGAACGTCGCTGGCTAAAAATCCGGTGAGCTCGTCATAGCCGCTCACATACTGGTCAACTTCGTATTTTACCTGCTGAAAGGCCTGTATATTACCTTCTATCAGGATATCGCGCGCGATTTCGCCCAGAATGTTAAACGAGTAACCGCCCAGTGCAAGCAATGGGAGCAGAGTTAAAACAAAGATGCCAGCCCATGCCCGCACCTTGATGCTTTGAAAAAAACCGACCTTCTCGACGGTCATTTTATCAGTCGCTGCCCTGCTCTCTGATGCGCCTGTGCCTTCTGGTTGGGCCTCTGCTGAGCTACCCTCTGTAAATTCATTCATATTTTTTTTACCTGCCAGATCTTGACTGTGATCTACTTAACTGCTGTAGTTTAATAAAAAACATGGCTACAAGTAAAGTTTTTCCGGGTACAATCAAAAAACAGGTGGTGAATTTACCTGCGATTATTCGCTGTGAGCTCTGACAGAAGCGATCATCTGAGTGAAGCGCTGGGCGAATTCTTTTTGGCGACCATGCTGCCAGGCAATCGTCTCAGGAATGTTTTGCCAGATATCTTTAATGCCGGTAGTTGCCCCCCCATTAAGTAGGAGTCGGGTAACAGCCAGATAAATACTCTTGTCTGCCGAGGCGCAAGGAAACAAATCCCGCCTTGTGCCTGCGAATGCCGCAAGATGTAATGGTGTCTGCCAGTTTTTGTTAAGCCCGTCAGGGTTTGCACGGTGCTGCAGCAGTATTTCTACCGTGCTTGAACAGCCATTAGCAGCGGCAAAATGCAGTGGTTGATTACCGTCGCTGTCTGCCATACCGTGGTCAGCCCGGCGACTGAGAAGAAACAGCATGATTTTCGGGTAATTGTAAAAGGCGGCATAATGTAGAGGAGTAAGCCTTTTGAGGCTGTCGACGGCGTTTACCTCGGCCCCCCCATTGATAAGAACATTAACCATGCGCAGGTTCCCGTTAATTACCGCAATATGGAGCGGCGAGCGCCCGATCTCGTCAGCCATGTTTACCAGTATTTTGTCGCGTGCGATGCTTCTGCGAACCATTTTTAGTTCGTCATTCCTGATCAGATCGTGAAAAGCTGCGGCGCGCACCTCAGTCGTTCTTGAAAAAATGCAGAGTAGAATTATCAGAAGTGGCCGGGTCTTAAAAAAACTTAACATGGTTTTAACTCCACACTCGTGAAAAGTCTGGTAAAATTATAGTAGATTATCCAGACGGAGGGAACAATTATATGCGAAAAGTGCTATTTCTCGCCTTGCTGATGACAGTGTTTGTGTTTGCTGCGGCTTACGCCGAATCTGCTTGCGCCGCTGGCGCCACTGGTGGCAGTGGTAGTGCTGTTGCGCGCGATAGCGACAGCGGGCGTGAGCCCCCGCGCCTGATTGCAGAGGGTTTTGCCTTCAAAGGGAAGGATTTTAAAACCATCAGGGTTATTGTGTTTGAGGAAAAGAAAGACAAAAAGTCTGATAACAGCACTGACAAAGAGGGCGGAGCGGCTCCTGATAAAAGAGATGGCAATCTGTGGCTTGCCGGTTTTGAGTATGCCTTGAAGATCGTGTCTTTTGAAGAAGGTAAACTGGCTGCCGACCTGTTTCGCTCTTCTGACTTTGAGACCAGTAAAGACAAAAAAGAGCAGAAACAGAGTTTGCCGGTTCCTGTCGGGCATATTGCCATAGATCGAAGTCAGCCCAACCCAGGCAGTGTGGTGTTTCTTGGTTCGTTGCGTCTGAATGACGAAGAGACCAAAATCGACGGTGAATTCGACCTCTATCTTAACGATCATACTCCGCAGAAGCGCTGAAGCTTTTCTGTCGGTTAGAACACTATCTGCTTGAGGTTTATTGTCTCTGACTTGCCTTTCAGCTCGACGTTACCAAAGTCATAGTAACGGGCAAACCCGCTTGGCAGCAAGTTTGAGAATGCTTCGCTGGCCAGAAATCTTTCGCCAGGGAGTTCTGCTGCCCGGCTGCAGATGCGTGCAGCAGTGTTTACTGGGTCGCCGATGATTGTAAAGTCTCGTTGAGAGCCAAACCCGAGCAGGCCGGCAATTATATCACCGTTGTGAACCCCGGCGGTTATCGGAAATTTAAGTTCGCCGGCGCGTTCAGAACTCCTGCAGGCACGTATAGCTTGTGCAGCCATCATGGCGCTGGCTTCTGGTCCATCGGGACTGTAAAACCAGGCCAGGATTTTTTCGCCCATTATCTTGTCGGCTTCGCCGCCGTTGTTGATGATTATGCGGCACAGAAAGTCAATGTGTTCTCTGACTTCGGCGATCAATTCCTGATGATTCATTGTCTGCATAAAAATCGAAAAATGCGGAACCGCCAGGTAAAGAACGCTCACATTTAGATGCGTGCCTGCTTCGGCTTCCCGCAGGCTTTCTGCGTTGCTGGCTATGTGCTTTGCCGCGGTAGAAACCATTTGCCCCATCAGCTCTTTTTCCTGGAGACCGCGTGCGATGGTATTGAAGGTATTCTGCATTTGCCCGAGTTCATCGTTTCTTTTACTTCGAATTCGGTAGTCAAGCTGTTGTGCTGCAATTTTTTTGACCGCATGAGTTAATGCAATTATTGGGCCGGTAATATCGGCAGAGACAAAAAGCGTCAGCAGTATGATTGCCACAATAGAGAGCAGGAGCAGGCCCAGAAACTGGCGCTGGGTGCTTTCTATTTCATTGAGGTAATCTTGTTCTGGTATGAATCCGATGATTGTCATAACTTCGTTTTGCCGGCTCAATCTGACTTCGACCAGACATTCCTGCCCGGCGTAGGTTGTACGTTCACTTAATGGCATTTTAGCTGCCGTCGACCAGCGCGCAAAATACACAGATGCTGGATCGACACTGCCAACATGCGGCATCTTAAGCGAGCCATAGCGAACTGCTGATTCAGTAAAGAGCGAATATTTGCTGGAAATTTTGCCAAGAATTCTTTGCATAGACGAATTCAGATTGTCAAAAAACAGCCAGAAAACCATTATCTCTGGACTGGTAAGAGTTGGGGCGGGTAATATCTTCAGATAACCTATTCCGGTCGCAATGAAAATTCTTATTGGCAGGTCAACACCATTTACCAGCGCAAAGTAAGCGTCGCTGCCAAAAAGATTGCGAAAAACTTCCAGTCCCGCATGAGTGGTTAACTCTGCTTTAACTCCGGCTCCCATCGACTTGTTTGTGGCAGTGGCAAGCTCATTTCCCATCCCGAGGTCGGCGAACAAGCTGTTTATGAAGAAATTCAGAAATCTTCTGAATTCACTCGCCTCGCTCTCGACAGCGGTTGGAGGTATATAGGTATGCTGCCAGCCAAGCTTGCTGAAGACAAGAAAGTCATTATATCTTATTCTATAGCCACTGTCGTAAAAGTGCTGCAATATCTCCGTCAGCCGATTGTTAAACTCAGTCTTTTGCAGTTCGTTCTGCATGTTGCCAGCTTTGACAACAGCATTTTTGAGCATGGCAGAGTTGGTCAGCCTGTTGATGTTGTGCCAGTTGATACATTCCTGCAGAAACTGCCGTTGCTCAACTCTTTCGGAGTTGTTGAGCATGCGCATGCGTTCTTCAACTGGGCGAAGCTCTCTCTGACCGATAGCAAACCATTCATTTACTGTGTAAACAGAGGTGAGTGGCACTATAGCAGCTGCAAAAAGCCCAAGCCAAAGTTGCCAGGAAAATTTTCTGGCAATTCCGCGTTCCAGGTATATCGCTTTTTTCCAGGCTTTGATTACTACTAGGGCCAGTATTGGAATCAATATGCCGGCAAGCATCTGCGACCAGGAAATCTGTGATGAAGGAAGCTTCTTGCCAAGATAGACCCGGTATTTTTGTTGCCCAAGCTCGACCGGCAAAGAAATAACATGCCAGTTTTCTATTTTAGGCAAACTGACGTTAAACTCTGGCTTTAAATCAGTGAAGGGAGTAGTCTCTGCAATTTTTTTGTTGTTTTCGCTAACGATGGCGTAGCTGACCTGTTCTTGTTTTAACAGGTTCTTGAGTGCTACGAGGTGGTTTTCTTGCACAGTTTTTCTGTCTAATATGCATAGTATTGCGCCAACATTTACTATGTAATCTTCTGATTCCTTATAGCGCAAATCAAGTCTTGGCGGATTTTTAAATTGCGCCAATTTTTTCAGGTTGCGAATAAAAAGGGGTTGCCAGTAAAAATACTCATCATCGCCGCCGCGTTTAATCTGTACAACCCGGGCATGCATATCCTGGTGAATATGCCCGATACTCATGTTAGAGCCAAGAATTAGAGGCATCTTGTCTTTAACATCTGCTATCGAAGGCCATCCCCATGTAAAATTGCATTCGGTAAGTTTGAGCAATAACTCAGAGTAATATTTTTCAAAATCCGGGTTGCCCTGATAGCTGATCAGTCGCCAGTCATTGTTGGGTTTTGCTGCCAGGTTGTTGCCTGGTTTATGCATTACCGCATAAACGGTCTGCTCCAGACCAGCTTCATTGAGCTGTTTTTTTATCCTGTCAGTATTTGTTTTAAGCTCTTCTGCGCTTATGCCGTTGCTGTTCCAGGTCATCGTTTTGCTGGAACCTTCGCAGAGATCGTCAAGCAGTTGCTCAAGAAGAACGGGTTCAAGATCAGCAACCTGCAGCTTTGCCCGGGTGCTTTCACACCGGCTGATGACGGCCTTAGCCGCGCTATCTCTTGCAGCGCGATTGTTTGTGTGAATTGTCAGCAAAATGGCCAGCGCAGGAAACAGGATGCAGATTGATCCAGCAACAAAGGCAAACTTGCGGCAAGCCGCGGCATTGCGTCCAAACCAGGTTTCTTCGATGAGATTTTCTTTGTGCTCTTCATCTTTTTTCCCGGTGTATAATAAGGTTTCTTCCCTGTGGATGCGCTTGATAAGACTTTCACCAGGCAGTTGTGTTCTAAAGACCACTTCTCCGTCTATGGTCTCTTCTTGCCAGTTTAAAAGATTTCCCTCGGTGGCAGCGGCAATCTTCTGGTCAACCAACAGCGGATAATCTGGGAACCTTTTGGTCAGTGCTTCCAGCTTTTCCGCGTTTTTAAAAGCGTTGCCAAACATGGCGTAATCGAGTCGGCTTTCTTTACTGCCGACTTCGCCTGCAATAAGATCGCCGTCGGCCAGGCCTATGCCGATTCGATAAGAAAATCGCCCGTCGGCCTGGCGCTGATCGTTGATCCGCTGCAGGCGCAGCAGCATGGCAGACGCAGCAAGGGCGGCACGCAGCGCTGCGGATTGGCTTCTTCCGGGCTCGTCAATAAAAACCGCCTCGATTGCATCGCCAATAAATTTGTAGATTTTGCCTCCGAAACTGGTTATAACAGCAGCCATTTCGGCAAAATGTATGTTGAGCAGCTGAGTTACGCTTTTTGGCTCATATTTTTCACACATGGGGGTAAAATCGCGGATGTCAGAGATCAATACAACGCCGTGCAGCTTTTCTGATCTGAGCATGGTTCCGTCTGAACTGTTGGAAATAGCTGAAAGCGCTTGTTCGGAAAGCATCGACGCAAGTCTCTGGCGCTCTTCCAGACCTTTGACCATCATGGCAAACTCGTTGTTGAGCAGACCAATCTCGTCTTTTCGCGGACTCTCGGAGATTTGTGGAAAATACCCCTGATCAATCTGGTCAAGTGATGATTTGACTATTTCAAGCGGTCTGACAACTCTTATGTAAGTGATAAGGCCACTCAAAACAAGTATGCTCATGCCGAAAAGACCAAGACTGGCAAATGCAAGGAGGCGTAGCGTATGTGCATGGTTTTTTTGCGTATGATCTGTTGAGGCTATCAGTATGGTGTTTTTAAAATTGTGCGAAGCATAGGCAACTACAGAACGGTTTTTCAGCAGTGATTTAACCATGCCGGATTTTAGGCTGAATGCGGATTTTGCTATCTGAGCATACTGTTTGTGCTGTTGTTGCGAAATGCTTCTGTCTGCATTCAGAATCGATTCTAGCCCGCCCGCCGATTGTTTGAATCCGGCGATTTGGATGTGTGGGCTGCTTAGGCCCAGCTTTATAGCGTTCTGTCTAAGGACGATCTGGTTAATGTCTGAGTTGAGCCAGGCAATCATCAGGGTGAAACGGTTTTTGCCGTTAATGGTTATATAATCGTAGATGTATTCAAGTTGATCACGCCCCACGCTGGTTTTTGTCACGCGGTAACGGAATCGTTCAATTTCGTATTCAAGGCCATTTTCGCTACGTTTGAAAGATTGCATGGCCGCTTGTGCACCAACTTCTTCTTTCTGCTCAGGCAGCACAAGGTCTGGTTCCTGCTGCTTGACAAATTTGCGCAGATTAGTGGTGAATGGCGTTCCGTAGAAGCCAGCCAGTTTAACAAAGTCGTCTTTAAGTATATTGCCTTGCGCATGAAATCTGGCTTCACCAGCCAGATCATACAGTGCTATGCCGGAAATCGGAACTCTTTCCGGGCAGGCCGCAGCTAACTCATTAATTCTACAAAATACGGCGTCTGCTGCTTCAAGCCCTCTTGTTTCGAGTAGATTTTTGATTTTCTGATCACTCATATACTGCGAAAAAAGGTCTGTATAAGCGTTTTCCAAATATTCTTTGCCAGCGTCAAAATCGATCAGGCATGTGGTCAGAGACTCTTCGATCTGATTTTCATCTGCATTGCCGCGCTCAAATATGTAGGCTGTTGCAGATGTTATATAGAGCGCTACCGGAAGCGTTGTTGCCAGCAGGAAGGCAGCCATGAAGCGGCTGTTAATAGTAGCAAAAGGCCAGATATTAAATAGAAGCCCCCGTAGCAGCAGAAGAAGAATGAGAACAGTTGCAAGAAAATTTGCCGTCTTCAGCCAGTATGGCAAAGTGGTGTGCGTGAGGTCAGGTAAAACGAGAAAGGCCAGATGTTCTTCATGAGCCAGCATTCGGGTGTAAAGTCGATGATGACCGAGCGGCAATGCCCATGGGAAACCATCTTTCTCCCACTGTTGCAGGTTTTTATCGGCTGTTCCAATGCTTTGTCGCCAGTCCTGAAAAAACTTTGCCCCACTAAGCTGTTCAGGAAAAAGATGATCGTCAGATTCTGAAAAGATTGAGATGAAGCCACCTGCATAATGCTCCCCAATACCGGTTTTGTCGGCGCATAATTTTAAAGCACATTTCTGCAGATCTTGATTTCGGCGAATAATCAGAAAATAGCCCAACGCTTTTCCGTTTTCGTCTGCAGCATAATCCCATACTAAAAAAGATGGGGTGTTTTTATAGATTATCGGCGTTGCAACGCTTCTCTGGCTATTCGCAATGACACTGCCAATGCAGTTGGAACCAAATGTCTGGTGAAGCATTTTCTCGTTTCTTTTTGATTCATGGTCTTTCAGGGGTTCCTTGAGATGCTCGGCAATCAGATAATTGAACATCATTTCGATTGATCGCCTGCCAGACAAATTCTCATTGGTGAAAATCAGGCTCGCGGGCTGTTTTGCCGCTGGTCTCGCGAATACCAACAGCTCATACTTCGGAAATGGCGACTTAAAATTAGCTGCCGAGACACTTGATATGGGCAGACTGTCTGGGTTTTTATGTGAGTATTGATCCAGCAGACTCGCGAGTTTTTCTTTGAAAGAGGCGCTGTATGCCGATATGTGCTGTGCTATATCGGTTTGAACTGAGATCTCACCAAGTTTTTGATTCGCAAATCTTTCCTGATCCAGATTTTCCCACCAGGTAAATATTGCTGTGACTTCCTGGTAGCCAAAATTTGCTGATATTATCGGAATCAGCAGCAGCAAAACCAGAATAAGATTGCGAATTCTTTCTGACATTCGTCTCAGCTTGCATTCATATAGCCTGTGTCAGGCTAAAAATAACACAGTCTCAGATTGAAAGCTGATAAACTTTTAGCGGCAATGCTTTGCCCTTCAATTCAACTTCTCCATATTCCCGGGCAGAGAGGTCTGGTTTCAGGGCAGCAAAGACATTGGGCGAGATAAGGCAGCGCTGATATCTGAGAATCTCTGCAAGGCTTTCTATTCGCGCAGCAACGTTTACTGCATCACCGATTACCGTGAAATCACGTTTTTCGCCGACTCCAAGCAAGCCGGTAATTACTTTGCCGGAATTTATGCCAATTGCAACCGGAAATGGCAAATTGGCTTTGCTCTCGGCAGCAATGATCTTTATGGCCGCATGGCAGGCTGAAGAAACCGCTTCGGGCAAATTGCCATCCACTGCGAACACAGCCAGCACCTTGTCGCCGATGATTTTATCTATGTCGCCGCCTTCAGTCATGACTATGCCAGATATTTGTGTGATCTGTTCCTTGAGATCGATAAACATTTGTTCAACCGGTGACCCTGCAATCCATGAGCTAAATGATGGAATACCGATGTAAAGAAATACGAATTCGCCGGTGCTGCTTTCGGTCTGGTTCTTATTTGAATAACTTAACGCGCTTTTCGAAAGCATGTGTCCCATAAGATTCTTCTCTTCAAGTCCTCGCATCATTGAGTCGAAAGAGTTACACAGATCGCCAAGCTCGTCTCCTCTTGTCATGTTGATACGGTAATTATAGTTTTCGCACGATGCAAACTTCATGCCGTTGATCAGGCTTTCAATCGGGTTCAGGACATCTGCGGCCGCATTCCTGGCTATCACAAGTATCAGCAGAAGCGAAAACAACAGTGCAAGCGCAAAATACAGCTTTTTTCTGGCAATGTCGGCTTTAATCGGAGCCTCTGGTGCGGTGGCAATCAAAAATGATGCCAGCTGGGCCACGCCCGGTCGCCCTTCTACCAGAAAGTGTTCACCGGCCAGTTCTATTCGCTTTGATAACGGCAAATTGGCCGAAGTTATCCAGGCGCCTAGAAGGCCGAGCTCGTGCCGATTGCCCGCCATGTAAGGGCTGAGCATATTGCCATGACGATGGCTTAAGGCTGTGAATATGCTGTATCTGCCAACATCGCTGATTGCGAGCCGAGCCAGATAGTCTTCGTAATCAAAAACCATCATCCACAGTATCAGGTAGTTCGGGCTTTTGATATTCGGTATCATGTGGGTTATTAGACCAGCTGTGCCGTTTATAACATTCATCAATACAGGAACTTCGACGCTGTGAGCCATTCTCACAAAAACATCGTCGCCGAAAAGCGATCTTACCGTTTGTAGACCAGTCTCGACGATTATTTCGCTCTGTACAGCATTACTGTCAAGGCCGGTCTTGATTTTCTGACTGATACGGTTGTTGGCCATGTTGTTGGCGACACCTTGCAGCATTACTCCAAACTCACTTGGCTTCATACTGTCTTTGCCTGAACTGGCAAAAGACCAGCCATCACCTGCTATAACAATGTCTTTAGGGGAAAAATTGATGATTTTCTGGTCGAGTGTTTCATATTCTGTGAACCACGATTTAAACATGTCAGATATCAGTGCTATGCTGGCACTGGATATCTGACCGTTCTTTCTGCTCTCACTATTCAGCTGATTCGCTAAATCCTGAGTATATGGCTGTTTTGACCAGTTGCGCACCATTTTCCAGGCAAGTGGGTCGGCGAAAGACTCGCGCAGTTCGAAAAGGTCGATAAATCGGTGTAATTCTGTCTTTTCCTTGGCTATACCAACACTGTAGTCTTCGTCAGTAAATAGTCCGAAGACAAAAAACACTGTTATAATCGGTACTATTGATGCGAGAAGAAGGGTTAGCCATAATTTGGCGGCGAGAGAGCGGTTAACAAAAGTTTCGCCCAGCGAGGTTTTCCACCAGAAAATAAGCAGTATGCCTGAAAGAATAAAGGCGGTCAGCAAAAGAGGAGCGTTGGCAAATGCGCTTTTGCTGTCGACTGCATTACATACCACGAGGCGGTATGGTTCGGTGCCCAGTTGAAGGTGAATATCATTTATAACCGCATTGGCGCAGAAAGGCAGTGGTTCTGAATATTTGATCTGTTGTCTCAACCCGCTCGGGAAGCCGGCTGAATATGTGGCAGATCCTGTCTCGCTTACCAAAGCCAGTTGCTGCCTTTCACTTTTATAGCTGTTAACCAGGTGTGTGGCAGAATGTTTGAGCTTATCTGCCGGAGCTGCCGCCAGAAAGTAACCGACAATCCTGGCATCTTTGCATCTGGAAAAAGCGCTGTTTCGGTCTGAATCACCACCGGCGACAATGTAATCCCAGAAAAAGAATTCTTTGGTGCCGTTGCGGGAAAATTCTACTGCTTTGCTAAGAATTTCACGGTGCAAGACAGCGCCTGTTATCTGGTCGCCAAAGACATCTCTAAAATAGGGCTTTTGTTCTTCAAGTAAGTCTTTAACCATTTGCAGCTCAAAAAAAGAATCGAAAAGCTGGCGACTCGTTGTTGCCTGATCAAGCAGTAGCGCTGACTGCTCTCTGTTCCAGCCCTCAACGAAAACTGGATGTCCCTGATAGCTGTGGGTAGCTGTATCTTGCGTCGGTTCAATGTAGTAAACAGCCATGCGTGAGGCAACAATGTCATTGCCGATTATAGTGCCAACCTTCGGTTTGAGAAAATTGTTAACCTGTTCCTTTGTAAAATCAGGGTTTGCTGTCATCTGGCTTTCGAGCTCTGCCAGCAGATGACGACAGTTTGCTTCAAACCCGACGAGCTCAGCATTATCAGATCTCAATTGCTCCAGCGTGCGCTGATTCTCAGAGGCAGCGTTACTCTTTTCTCTCATCAGAACAGAGTTCTGCCGAAAGTGGGCCGCAAAGATAATTCCACATACTACGGCAACCAACAGGGCAACACCGGGTATAAACGTTCTGTAGGGTGACTGGGCTTCGCCGGCTCCTACCACGAATTTTTTTACTCCGTCTTCGAGATTTTCACCGTTGCTGGAAGTGCCTTTCAGTTCGATGCTGGTAAGAGCTTTGTATTCGCTGCCCAGCTCGTTAAGGCTGAACCCTGGCTTTCCTTCAGTATTGCCGATTTCTGTGAATACCATTCCGCGCCCTGAGAGAGCATTGCAGAGGTGTTCGTCGATGACCATCGGGAATGCCTGATTTTGCACTGACAGTGCTTCGAGCCTTGCTGCCAGCTTGAGGGGTTCGCCGATTATTGCATAATCAAGTCGGGTATCAATGCTTCCAATTGAGCCGGAGTGCATGTTGCCATAAGCAAGTCCAATGCCGATTCGATAATCAAATTGTTTGCGTCGCAAACGCATCTGATTGATCTGTTTCGCCTTGATAAGCATGAGTGAGGCTGCATTAAACGCTCTGGCGGCAGCATCATCCGGCAGATCCGGATTTTCAGGAAAGACAGCTTCAATCGCATCGCCAATAAATTTATAGATTCGTCCGCCGTGACTTGAAATAATACTGGCCATGCCGGCAAAGTGCTCGTTGAGCAGCTCAGTGACCTTGCCTGGCTCATGCTTTTCGCAAAGTCCTGTGAAGTTTCGAATGTCGGAAACCAGCGCGACGCCTGCAAAGCTTTCGTTGTTGAGTTGCCTTTGCCCAGTGCTTGTCTTGGCAATCGCATCCATCGCCTGGTCAGAAAGCAGTGTGCCCAGGCGCTTGCGTTCACGCAGTCCGATGGTCATCGTTGAAAACTCTCTGCACAGAGTTCCCAGCTCGTCTTCACTGTGGCTGACTATTTCAGTTGTTAATTGTCCGCTGGCAACGCGGTCTAATGCTTTTTTTAGAGTCTCAATCGGATCAAGTATCAGTTTTGCGGCAAAATAACTGGACAGGATGACGACAACAAGAGAAAACGCCAGTATTGCCAGAAATATCAGCAGTCTATATTCGATTGCCTGGTTAAGATCAAAGTGCTGAATACCGCCCACAATAATGATTTGGTCGTATCTTTTTGCTGGCATTGCGACCAGAGAAAGATTCTCGTATTGTTTGGTAGCATAGCTACCTCTGAACAGAGCCAAATTGGCCAATTCTTTGGCTTTGCTTACAAAGTTGCCGTTTATATGCCGGTCAGGATCTATCAGAAATTCCAGACCCTGAGGCGCCGCTCGAAATGCAATGAAGTTGTGATCCGGGCTGTTGAGGGCTATTTGACTAAGAGAATTTTTAAAGATTACCTTGTCGAGAGCCTGGTCGTCCCATACCACAAACAACGCGAATTTTTCGCGACCGTCGATACTGATCAAATCGTGCATCTGTGTAGCCGTTCTTGCACCAATCTGGCGTTTGATGGGAAAGGATCTGCGTTTGTCAAGTTCGCTTACCAGGTCGTCACTTGTTAACGAAGCATATGCTTCGAGAGACGTTTGCTGAATACTGGTGACTTTGAGTTTCTCGAATTCTACATCTGGATAATATTTTTTGATTTTGTTACGCAGCATCAAAACAATCGGATACTCAAAAGTGTCGATGGTCGGGTCTGCTTCGGACTCGGTGTGACCGCCATAATACCTCACTCCGTGGCCATTCTCGTCAATGATGGCGAAGCACAGAAGTGGCAGCTTCTGAGTGCTCGACTCAAAATGCTCTAGGATTCTGTCTCTGGCTGCCGTGCTTTCGCTGCCATGCGTAGCCAGTAGCCTGCCCACCTCTTCGTCTCTGAAAACAGAATTGAAGGCTGCGCGATATTCGTCTTCTACCTGAGCCTTGCGGGTGTCAAACTGTTTGATACTAAGCTGCAGACTGTTAAATGTCTCAAAATATGTGGCTCTGCGATATTGCGTAACATAACCATAGGCTGAAATAATCAGCAGGCTTAGCGGTAAAGTTGCTGAGAGAAGATAGGTCAAAATGAATCTGAGCCTGAGATTGAACTCGGGCCACTGACTTAACAGCAGTCCGCGCAAAATCATAAGAATAATCAGGCTGATGCCGCCAAGGTTTAACAGAAACAACCATGTCGGACGATCTGGCGTGGTTATTTGTGGTGTAAGATAAACTGCCAGATGCGTCTGGCTTTTGCCGATATGCGAAAATGCCAGGTATTGACCTAGCGTGGCGACATCTGGACCACCTGATTCGAGCCATTTCTTCAGGTTTTTATCCGCTGATACTACCTCTTCTTTGGCCCACCTTCGGAAAGTATTAGATTTATGCAGTGGAGATTGATAGACTGTGCCGCCAAACCCTGAAAAAACCGGAACAAAAGCGCCATAGCCGTTGCAATGGCTTCGCAGGTCACGAAGTGCGAGGAGTCGGCCGGCGTTATCATGCCCTTCGCTGTGATGGCTTATCAGGTAAAAACCATATTTATCGCCGTTTCCTGTTTCGAAGTAGTTCCACAAAAACCTGGCTGGCAGCGATTTATAAAGGATGAACGAAGCCTTCCCCTTCTGACTGCGTGCTGTGACCTCTGACTTGCTCTCCTGTCCGATCAGACTGCAAAGCAGGCGTTCGTTTGGTCTATTTGCTGCCTCTGCACTGTCGCCGCCTTTGTTGATCTTTATCAAATGCTCGAAGGTTCTGGCTAGAGCCCTGCGACTTGGCGGAGTGCTGCTTTTCATATACAGAATGTTACCTGCAGTGCCGTTTGCAGGTAGCTTGAATGTAAACAGTTCGTAATCCGGAAATGGTTTCCTGAATACCAGATCTGCCCGGTTTTTCAGATAGTCGATGATTTTCGCGCCGGTAAATTCTGCTTCGACACCAGATTTGAAAGCTGCCATAAATTCGCCGGCCTGCTTGGCATATTGGTAGCTGAAATTGGCACCAGCGGCCAGAGCTTCGACCTCCTGGCGGGCTTCGATTTCCTGTTCGTGCTTTTGCCAGTAAATATCGATCTGGCTGAAAAAGGCCAACCCGATATTGATCGCCAGAAGCGGCAATATCCAGAGAATAACCGGCAGATACGCTGTCTGTCGGCGTTCGGTTCCGTTATTTTTGGGCTGACTCATCTATGTCTTTATGCTCGGCAGTTTTTACTTTATTTGCAACCAAAAACCAGAGATCAATGAAAGATATTATATAGCCGTAAAAAAAGATATCGAACCAGACATTATCGCCGACCTCGCTGCTGATATTCTCAAGAGCACGAAAATTGCCGGTTCTCATGGCTTTTTCCACGGTTTTATTCAAAACTGCGCCGACCTGAAGAGAACCGATCGTAATTGCTCCGACAAGAATAAGCATTGTTATGGCACCACGGCCGCGATACCCGCAGCGCCAGGCACCAAGGCCAGGGCAGATCAGGTTTAAGATGACAGCCCGCCAAAATCCGGGGGGCTCGCCTGCTGCCTGGTTTTTTGCCAGATCAGAATGGCAGAACCTGCAGATAACAGCTTCTGGCATTATCAATTCTGCGCAAAATGGGCATTTAACCCTTTTGCCGGTCTCGTCGCTATCGCTCACCATAATTCCCTTCGGTGGCAGTTCATCTGCAGGTGACCCGCAGGGCGCGTTAAGTCAAGTTTTCGCCTGTCGGGCACATGTAATACATTGATGTATCAAAAAAATCAGTTTTATCCAGAAGTTTTTTTTCAGATTGCTATTTGTTGTCTGGAACCCTTAATTAATCGAGATCCAGGTTGCCAAAGATTTTGTAAACATGGCCATCGCGGGCAACTTGCAACTCTTTGCCCGGAAACTCTTTTGGCAGTTCCTTGCTTATCAGGCCTAATACTTCATCTTCAAGCTTCTCGATGAGGTCTTCCGGCACTTTTCGCATAGTTGCCAGCTTGACTCTGAATACATACCCCGGCCCAAACTGCGAGCCAAGACCGGCCGAAAATGAAACGCCAAGGTCGAATAGCCCGTCAGCATCAGGAGTTACGCCTTCACCCTTCTCCGGGCGGTTAGGTCGCAACGGGTAAAGGTCGCCGTATTTCTCTTCGAGAATAAGGTCGATGTTGTTGAATATTTTCTGTAGCTTTTCTTCCCATTTTTCCAAGAGTGGGTTTCGCACTTGAACACCTCATTTAAACTTTATCATATCAGATTTATGTGCTATAAATTGCTTGTTCTATTTTACGTGACAACGTTTGCCTGCTTGCCTTATGGCTGTTTGCACAGGAAGTTTTTTCACAGGGTGCTATTCTATCACAATCCGGAGTTTGTTGCATGAGCTTGACTGATCTGTTGTTCAGCCTGGGAGTAGCCTTCGCTCTCGGCTGTGACGCCTTTGCAGTTGGTCTTGCCGTTGGCACCCGCAACCCGTGCCGACGAGCCTGCTTTCGACTATGGTTTCACTTCGGACTTTTCCAGTTTTTAATGCCGATAATTGGCTGGTATGTCGGAAACTCAATTTATGAATACATTAAAGAAATTGATCACTGGATCGCATTTTTACTGATGTTTGTTATTGCGACCCGCATGCTGCGTGAAAGCCTGGCTGAGGAAAAGGACGATGACAGTCCGGGCGCTGACCCGACACGTGGCTGGTCGCTGATGGGCTTGTCGATAGCGACCAGTATGGATGCTCTTGGCGTTGGCTTCAGTATGGGGATTGCTCAGATGGCACTGTTTAAACCAGCTGTGATAATTGGCATAACCGCCGCTCTTATGACTTATGTCGGGGTTCATCTGGGGCGCCACCTGTCACATTCTTACGGCAAAAAAGTTGAAACTGCCGGTGCGATAATTTTATACCTGATCGCCTTTAAGCTTTTAACTATCTGACCAGCCGATCTAATGAACAGTTCTGTGGCGATATTACCTGTGCCCGACGACTCCGGCCTTATAAAGAAAGTCAAGAAACCGCCCCTCAAATTCTGCCGGGTTCTTTTTGTGGGCACAGACATGCCAGGAGTCTGGTGAAACCCAGGTTGTGGCATTGGGAATGCTTTTTTTGAGCATCTCAAACTGCTTCAGATCGGCTCGCCAGTCGAGCTCGTCGTGAATCAGAAAAACCGCGCGGTCAGCCAGATTTTTTCCCTGTTCAACCGGCTGGTTACCCGCAAAGTCAGTGCTGGTAATTATGCTGATCAGCCAGAAAGCAAAATCAGACAGCGGTGTGTCTGGCAGCATCACTGTGTGATAAGCGTCGTTGGCGGCTACCAGCCGCAGGCGGGCAAAGCTCGATTCAAGGACAAAGGCTTTTATTTCTGGCAGCTCGGCGGCTCCGTTAATCAGTGAAGCTGCACCCATCGAGCGTCCGTAGGCCGCTATGACTGTGTCAGGCTTTAAAAAGCCAAGCTCTCTGGCTTTGGTTAATACCGCCTTAATATCCTGCCATTCAAGCAGGCCAATCGGGCATAATGTGCCGCCGCTGCGTCCATGCGCGCGAAAATCCAGCAGCACCAGATTATAGCCGGCAATTCGCAGAAATTTTACCATGTCGTTCATATAATTGAGATTTACACCGTGCCCATGGCATAGAAGAACAGTGTCGGCATTAACTGCGCCCTCGTAAAAGACCGCATGGATACTGATTCCATCTCTGGTGGTTGCTGTGAATTCTTTATAATCAGTATCGCTTAATTGACCTGGTGAAACAAAATTCGGGCGGTTAATAACCGTGTTTATAAGATACAGCAGTGTCATCGCGATCCCGGCGCAGATAAGGCCGATCAGATAGAGTATTTTGCGCAGCATAACCTTGTTGATTCTCCGTCAGTTCTGATAAAGCTCGCGAAGCACTTTCAGCATTGCGCTGTGATCCTCAATGCCACAGAGTTCGCGAATCGAATGCATTGCCAGCATGGGCAGGCCGATGTCGATAGAACGAATGCTGACATGTGTCGAAGAAATCGGGCCAATTGTCGAACCACCACGCATGTCTGAACGGTTTACAAATCGTTGTGTTTTTACACCAACTTTTTCGCAGAGCTGCATAAAGGTCGCTGCCGTTGAAGAATCAGTTGTGTAACTGCGGTTGGCACTGAGCTTTATCACCAGCCCGTTGTTGATCAACGGTCGCGAGGTCGGGTCAGCTTTTGCGCCCATGTTCGGATGAACAGCATGCGCACCATCTGCTGATACTATAAAAGACGAGGCCAGCGCCCTGAAATACTCGTCGCGACCACCCTTAAGCCCCAGGACTATGCGCTCGAGAACTTCGGACAACAACTGCGAATCCGCACCCTGCATGGTTGAACTGCCCACTTCTTCGTGGTCAAAACAGGCCATAACACAGGTCGATTTAGGTTTGCTAATGCTGCACATGGCACTTATGCCGGCATGAATCGAGGAAAGATCGTCCAGGCGCGCACTTGAAATAAATTCTTCGGAGCTACCGATCAGACTGCCTTTCTCGTATTCATAAAGAAACAGGTCGAAATCCAGGATCTCATTTTCTTTTACGCGAAGTTCACTGGCTACCAGTTTGCTCAGGTAGTTTTTTTCTTCTAGTTTCTGAGTAATCATGCCTAGCAGTGGCAGAGTGTCCGTCTGTTTGTTTGGCGTAAAGCCGTTATTGGCATCGCTATTCATGTGAATTGCAATGTTCGGAATAATACAGACTGGTCGCTTGATATTCAACAAACGAATATGAGGCTGCATCGGGTCTTTGCTTTTGAGCGCTACCCGCCCGGCTATTGCCAGAGGTCGGTCAAACCAGGTGGTTAGAATCGGGCCGCCATATACTTCGGTGTTCAGTTTGAGATAAGTGTTCTCTGCCAGCATCTCGGGTGCCGGTTTGATCCTGAATCCGGGCGAGTCAGTGTGGGCACCTGCAATCCTGAATCCTTGCTCTGCGATCGGCGCAGTGCCCGCGATGAATGCTATTAAAGCTGAGTCGTTGCGAATCAGATAGTATCTGCCGCCAGCTTTGAGTTTCCAGCTGGTGTTTTCGTGGAGCTGAACAAACTTGCTTTTATCGAGCAGCTCACGGGTAGTCGCGACCGCATGAAAAGCCGTCGGGCTGGCATAGCAAAAATCAATCAGCTGTTGCGCAAATTCTCTTGTTTGTTTCATCATTTGACCTCGCATTTTGTTTGCTCAAATTCTAGCATAAACATTTGCCCCCTGCCTCAAATTTAAGCCTGTTGATCAGAGCAAATCTTGTTGTTGTTGTTTGTTGTTTTTTACTGCATTTTGCTGCTTCGGACTGTTGCTTACTGTTCCGATAATTAATGCATAGACATAAAAAAATAAGGATAAGCAAACATGATCATCGAAAAAGCAGACTATGCTGTGTTCTCGGACAGTCGTCCGGTAACTGGTCTCAAAGCTGCCAACCCGACGGGTTCAGGCAACAACGATGACTCTGATGAAGGGTCTTTGCAGGCAAAACCGGTTGAACGCCCGGTCGAAGGTATGTTCAATCTGGAGCCGCTTGCACGTTATCGCTACATGTTCGAGCAGGGCCAGCAGGTTAAGCTCGCCAGTGTTCCGGCTGACCCGCAAAGGACTATTGACCAGGCCAATCAGGTTATAAACCAGGCGATAATGCCGCCTTCATCTGATAATCCTGGTCGTACTGAAATGTTGCGAGCCATGCAGGCCAAAAGACTCGCCGAAAGCCGTCTTGACATCGCTGCCTGAAAAACTGCCAGACGGCAGGATATTGACCTGACCGCCCTTTTCCTGTATAGTCATCAACCGATAAACCAGTATTGCAGGTGAGCTATGCAGAAAAAAAATAAGAAAGAAATCGACCGCCGACGTTGTTTTGGCATTATCAGCCATCCGGACGCCGGTAAAACCACCCTGACCGAAAAACTTCTGCTTTTTGGCGGTGCTATCCAGATGGCTGGCGCCATCAAAGCGCGCAAGGCTGACCGTCACGCTACCAGCGACTGGATGAAAATCGAGCAGGAACGCGGCATTTCGGTAACAACTTCGGTTATGAAGTTCGATTACGCCGATCACGAAATCAATCTGCTGGATACCCCGGGCCATCAGGACTTTTCTGAAGATACATATCGCGTTTTGACCGCAGTCGACAGCGCTCTTATGGTTATCGACAGCGTTAAAGGCGTCGAAACCCAGACCGAAAAGCTTATGGCCATCTGTCGCATGCGCAATACACCGATTATGACTTTCATCAACAAACTTGACCGCGAAGGGCGCATGCCTCTAGATCTTCTGCAGGAAATCGAAGACAAACTCCAGGTAGAGTGCGCGCCAATGTCATGGCCGATTGGAATGGGCAAGAGTTTCCGCGGTGTGTACAATATGTATAAAAAACAGATCGTGCTGTTTCGGGCAGGTGAATCTCGCCGCCCACAGGATAATGTCATCATTGATGATCTTTCTGACCCCAGACTCGATGATCTGCTCGGCTTTCAGGCACAGGAACTTCGCGACGACATAGAATTGCTGCAGGGCGCCGCCGCTCCGTTTGATCACGAGCACTACCTGCGCGGTAATCAGACTCCCGTCTTTTTTGGCAGTGCACTCAACAATTTCGGCGTTCAGGAACTGCTTGACGCATTTGTAGAGTTGTCACCGCCTCCAACACCAAGGCAGACAGAAACCAGGCTGGTTTCACCCTATGAACCTGATTTTACCGGTTTTGCCTTCAAGATTCAGGCCAATATGGACCCGGCACACCGCGACCGCATCGCCTTTGTACGTATTTGCTCAGGCAAGTTTACCCGCGGCATGAAAGTCATGCATCACCGTCTGGGCAAGGAAATTACCCTTGCCAACGCCACTATTTTTATGGCTCAGGATCGCCAGAACGTCGAAGAGGCTTATCCCGGCGACATTATTGGCATTCACAATCGTGGAACCATAAAGATTGGCGATACCTTTACGCTGAAAGAACCGCTTAAATTCACCGGCATACCGAATTTTTCGCCAGAAATTTTTAAGCGTGTCATTCTCAAGAACCCGCTCAAAATGAAGCAACTGCAAAAAGGCCTGTTGCAGCTCTCCGAAGAGGGCGCAGTCCAGGTGTTCCGGCCCCTGCTCGGCAATGATTATATTCTTGGCGCGGTTGGCGTGCTGCAGTTCGATGTCACCATGTCCCGTCTCAAAGAAGAATATAGCGTTGATGCAATATACGAGAATATAGACTGTTCTACCGCCCGATGGGTCGGCAGCAGTGATGAAAAGAAACTCGACGAATTCACGCGGCGTTACAAGCCAAGTCTTGCTTACGACACAGCCGAGGCTCTTACTTTCATGGCGCCCGACAAGTGGCGGCTTAACTACATCATGAAAGAATGGCCCGAAATTAATTTTTACGAAACGCGAGAACATATTTAGAAAATTGCAAGATTTTAGCAAATGAGATTGCTTCGCTACGCTCGCAATGACAAAGACTTGAACTGTCATTGCGAGGAGCAAAGCGACGTGGCAATCTCAGCTAATTGGTAGAAATTCATAATATTGCAAGTGCCCCATTTGAGAAAAAATGCCGATAATATAAATAGAATCAATTTTGAGGAGGCCGAAATGAAACAGAAAAAAGGTTCACAACACGCCCTTCAGCCAGAATGCAAGACCTGCAGAAGATTCGCAATATTAAAATCGCCCTGTGCATCTGAAGCATGCATTTTCAGAGCAAAGCTGCTCTAACAACCGCTTTCACCAGCCTGGCGTTTTACCCGGCCGCTTCCATACCTTTTAGTTTGGCGGCCAGATCCCGCAGCGAAAATGGCTTCTGAATAAAATTTATCTCATTTTCCTGCATTTCACCGTCTGTCATTATACTCGCTGAATAGCCCGACATGAAGAGAACTTTCATGTCAGGACAGACAGGTTTCAACTGTTTTGCCAGATCCCGTCCGTTCAATTCAGGCATGAGCATGTCAGTGATGAGGAACTGTATCTCGCTTGAGTGTTCCCTGGCCAGTTCAATGGCTTTGCCGGGCTTGTCAGTGCTTAAGACACGATACCCGAGATTTTCCAGTGTCAATCTGAAAACTCTCAGTAGAGCCGGCTCGTCTTCTACCAGCAGCACAGTTCCCTGTGGATTTAAGGATATTTCCTCTGCTGGTAAGCATTTGGCTTCGATGACTTCTTCAGCATAATGGGGGAGGTATATCTTGAAAGTTGTTCCATGGCCTGGTTCACTGGCAACTTCGATGAAGCCAGCGTTCTGCTTAACAATACCAAACACTACGGCCAGTCCCAGGCCGGTTCCTTCGCCAATTCCCTTGGTTGTGTAAAACGGCTCGAAAATGTGGTTGATTACCTCTTTTTCCATGCCACATCCGTCGTCGCTGCAAGTCAAAAGCACATATCTGCCCTCGACAAAATCATTAATGTCGGGGCAACTGGATGTGTCAAAGAAGGCTGTTCTCGTTGTGATCGTGATCTCGCCAATATTGCTGATGGCATCCCTGGCGTTGACGCAAAGATTGGTAATGATCTGCGTTACCTGACCGGGATCCATTTTGACCTGATTTTGTCCTGCTTCTGGCAGCCAGAGCAGATTGATGTTTTCGCCGATGAGCTGCCTGAGCATTCTAATGGAATTATCAACGACCTGATTCAGGATAAGCGGTATGGGTGCATTTTCCTGTTTTCGCGCGTGGGCAAGCAATTGCTGGGTCAGGGCCGCCGAATGTTTTGCAGCCTTATAAATCTCTTCAAGGAAGTCATGCACTGGTTGGTTCTGAAGGGTCTCTTGCAGCGCCAACTCGGTGTAACCGAGAATCACACTGAGCATATTGTTGTAGTCGTGTGCTACTCCCCCGGCCAGCACGCCTACCGCTTCCATCTTCTGTACCTCACTTATCCGCGTCTGCATTCTTTTGTTAATCTCTTCGGCCTGTTTGCGCAGGGTAATATCGCTGATTATCAGGCGACAAATCGTTGTGCCGTCTTCTGCGTTGCTAATTGAACCCTCAAGTTGGGCCCAGAATGTCTTTTTATCAGATTTTCCCATGCGCAGCTCGCACACCTTCTGTTGATCGGCAGGCTCTCCAGATTCTGAGCTTTTATTAAACAATTCGTTGCTGAATTTGTAGTAAATATCCCTGTCTTCGCGCTGAATAAAGTTATGAATCGGATACCTGACCAGGTTGGTGCGGGCTACCCCAAACAGGGTACATGCGGTTAGATTGGCTTCCAGAATCAGTCCCGATTCGTCAATTGTGCAATAACCCACTGGTGCCAGGTCGTAGAGATCGAAATAGCGTGACCGTGAAGCGCTGAGTTCCATCTGCGTCAGGCGCAGTTCTTCATTCTGCATTTCCAGTTCAATCTGATGAACCCGCAGTTCATGCAGCAATTGGGTGGTTTCTTCAGGCGACATGCTTTCAAGGCTTTCTGGTACCTGCATTGCCCGTTTTCGGTCAATCTCTTCTGCTTTCTGACGAATACTTTCTTTAGTTTTCATTTGCTTTCTCAATTTTAAGAGGGGGTATTGCCTTTATTTTTCGTTCTGTTGTCGCAATCGCATAAACCTGCCCTGTCTCATTTATCAGAGCGGTGGCGACCATTCTGATCTGAAGAACGCTGCCATCGTTAGCTATTCGTCTGGTGCTATAGGGCTTCAATATTTTGGAAAGGCTGAGTTGATGGGTTATCGCCAAAGCTTCTTCACGCAGTTCCGCCGGAATCATGTGGCGAATGTTCATCTTCAGGGCTTCTACTTCAGTCCAGCCATAAATCCTTACCGCGCCAGGGTTCCAGGCGATGATCGTACCGTCCATGCTTCGCACGATGATTGCATCGCGCGAATCGCGAACTGCCGTGGCCAGTCGAACAAGCAGTTCATTGGCCTTTATTGTGTTCTGCATCTGCACCATTGTCGTGATGTCAACAAAAGAAATCACCGCGCCTTCGATCACGTTGTCCAGCGTGCGATACGGCAGGATTCTCATTGTAAAAACTTTTCCATCGGGTGTTGATACGGTAATCTCTTTGGGGACCAGGTTTTCAAGCACCATTTTTACGTCTGCCACCAGCTGGTTATAGTTCAACAGGTTTGAGGCGATATGAGCCACGGGTCGCCCGATGTCGCTCTGGATCAAATTGATGATCGCGCTTGCCGACGGGGTAAAACGCAAAATTCGCAGTTTTAGATCCACGAACAGGGTGGCAATACCTGTTCCGGCCAGAAGATTGTTCATGTCGTTATTGGCCCTTGTCAGATCAATCACCTTGGTTTGCAACTCGGTGTTGACTGTTGCCAGTTCTTCGTTTATCGACTGCAGCTCTTCCTTTGAGGTCTCCAGTTCTTCGTTGGTGGATTGCAATTCCTCATTCACCGATTGCATTTCTTCGCTGGAAGATCTTAGCTCTTCTGTGGAGGTTTTCAACGCCTCATTGGTGTTCTTGAGGTATTCTTTCTGAACCTTCAAATCCTGTTGAAGGGCGTCTATGCGTGCATCTACAGGAATTGAAGTGTCGACAGGCTCCGCCGGGCTTAAGGGTACGTCTGGCATTTCCTCCAGGATGATCAGGTAGAGGCTCGAAGACGAATCGACTGAGCCGGCAGTAGTTGGCTTTACGGTCAGATTGACTGTAGTGAAGTGCCCGTTGGTTTTGACTCGTAGATTTTTATAATGCCCGGTTTTATTTTGACTGACAGCCTGATGCATGGCGCTGGTCAGCGCCTCCTTTAACCCCTCGCGTGCCATTTTGAATACATTGCTGGTGGCTGCCTCGCCTGGGGCAGGCTCAAGAAACATGCCTGTGTGGCCGTTCTGGTAGAGGATGATGCCCTGATTGTTGACGAGCACCGCAGAGGGCTCAAAATGTTTCAGTAACGCCTCTTCGGTCAGTTCCCGTAATGGCTGCTTTCTGGAAACCAGCTGTTTGCCTGTAGTGTTCAGTTGTTTTTTTGTTATATCTGATATGCTTGGCAAAAACTGTCCCGCACCGATGTGAGGGGCGGAGTAAAGAATTTCTTTGCGCTGATACAGTTTAAATTTGCGATCCAATACATTAAACAGATCATCAAAATCGCCAACAGTTTCAGAGGTGCCCATAAATAGGAACCCACCTGGTTTTAGCGCGTAATGAAACAGTGGGATTAGTTGCTTCTGGATTTCACTGCCCATGTAGATAAGCAGATTGCGGCAACTGAGCAGGTCCAGTTTGGAAAATGGTGGATCTTTGATCATGTTATGCTCGGAAAAGACAAGCAGGTCACGGATGTTTTTGTTAATGCGGTAAGCCCGACCGTCAGGCTCTGCTGTGAAAAATTTTGCCAGTCGCTCCGGCGAGATATCGGCAGCAATGCCGGCAGGATAGATTCCTTCTCGCGCTTTTGCAATTGCTCGACTATCGATGTCGGTGGCGAACAGCTGCACTGTGTTGCGCTGTTTGAGCTTATCCATGTGTTCCATCAGAAGAATGGCGATTGAATAGGCCTCTTCGCCTGTAGAACAGCCAGGTGACCAGACGCGAATCACCGCATTTTCAGGTTTGCCAGCAAAGAGTTTCGGAATAATTTTTTTCTCAAGGAACTCGAAAGCCTCAGAGTCTCGAAAAAAATTGGTTACGCCGATCAACATATCGTAAAACAGAGCTTCTACCTCATCCGGGGATCGTTGTAGATAATTAACGTAATTATCAATAGTCTCAATCTGCTGGACGGCCATGCGCCGATCAATGCGCCGGTGGATGGTTGTTGTCTTATACTGTGAAAAGTCGTGCCCTGTTTGACTGCGCAGCACGACGAAGATTTTCTGCATGGCGTTTTCGTTTTTTGGTGCAGACTTGGCGGTGTTGCCAGGGCTTGGCCTGATAAAAGCATTATTGGCGTAAGCAATCAGCTGGGCTGGCATTTTTGCCGGAATTAACTCATAGTCAACAAGACCTGTGGCGAGCGCGTTGTCTGGCATGCCATTGAACTCAGCGGAACTTGGGCTCTGAGCCATAATCATGCCGCCCTCGCTCTTTATCGCCCGCAAGCCAAGGGTGCCATCGCTGCCTGTGCCTGAAAGCACAATGCCGATTGCCCGTTCATGCTGATCCTGTGCCAGCGAACGAAAGAAAAAGTCAATGGGAAGCCGCTGCCCGCGAGGAGAGGACGGCGGAAGCAGCTGAAGTGTACCTTTGAAAAACGCCATGTCGTTGTTGGGTGGTATTATGTAGGTGCAGTTAGGGTGCACCGTCATTCCGTCTTCGACCTCGAAGACCTCCATACGGGTATAACGTCGGATGAGTTCGGTGAGAATGCTTTTGTGATCCGGTGCCAGATGCTGCACCAGGATAAAGGCCATTCCCGGGTCAGTATCAGCGGGCATGCCGGAAAAGAATGCTTCAAAGGCTGCCAGTCCACCGGCTGAGGCGCCGATTCCAACGATTGGAAATGTTTCGGCAGTTTTAACTTTTTCTGCAGCTTCTTTTACCGCCGCAGAACCTTTAGCAACTGGTTTTTTAGTGACTGGGACTTTTGAATCTGCTGAACCTTTAGCAACTACGGGCCTTGTATTGGCTTTTGTGGTTGTTGCCTTTGTCTTCGCCTGCGCTTTTTTCTTTGTGGGCATTGTGGCTCCTCGCCGACTCAATAAATCTGACCGAAAAGAGATGTCACCTCGACCAAAGAATGATGTCATCTCGGCAGTTGCGCTTATATCCTTTGGCGCAACCGCATAACGCCATCCTGGCGAAAACCGAAGGGAGAGATCTCAAACTTCGTATTTCTTCTTCGTGTTTTAAGCATGCTTGTGATTACGAGAGTTTCTCTCAGGATTTGTATTGAAGTCTCTCAAAGGTTTTTCCTCTTACCTTCACTTCCGCATTCTAGTACAAATCTATTAGTTTGACAATTCAATTGTCCATTTTTTTTTTTTCATGTAGCGGAAATGCTTTGTTTGAGCTGCTTGGCCGGCGACTTCGCGGCGTTCTGCCAGTCCTTAAAAGGTTTTTCGTGATTGAGCCGCAGGCAAACAGTTGCGCTTCGCCCCGGTGACGCAACTGCATAAGACCATCCGTGGTCAAACAGTTGCGCTTCTATCCTGTGGCGCAACTGCATAAGACCATCCATGGTCAAAAAAAAACTGAGACTTGCGCCTCAGGTCTTAAAATTAGTTTCAGTCTTTCTATGACTGTACAGCTCTCTCTGTCTAGCTTCCACCTCACACTCTGTCCCCGTAGCGGCATTGTACCTTTTGCAGTACAGTGCTCACTCCAACTCTACATCTTCATTATAACAAAAAAAATATATTTCCTGCTTCCTGTGTTAGAATTAATAAAAATTCTAACAGAGGTAAATCATGAGCACTCTTGAACAAACAACTGCCGTAGAAATCAAAGAAACCAGAATTTCTCTCTCAGAGGCAGGAAAAGGCGAGAGCGTGTTCTTTTTGCATGGCAATCCCGGCAGCCGCAAAGATTTTTCTGTGCTGCTCGACAGTTTTGCTGGCGATAAATACCGTTTTACCCTGCCTGATCGTCCCGGACACATGTCGAGCGAGGAACTGATCAACGACACTAACGACCCCTGGCTGGACAGCGAACTGTTTGCCGAACTCATAGATAGCAAATGTAACGGAAAAACCGTTCTGGTCGGCTACTCACTCGGCAGTTTCATAGCCTGCAAGATCGCGCTGCGGCATCCTGAAAAGGTCAGGGGCATTGTAATGCTCGCACCCTTTGTAATGCCACAGGATCTAAATGAGAAACCATCGTCACTGCCGAATATGGCCAGAGGGGCGATTATCGGCACAGTTCTTGGCATCGTTTTGCCGCTGCTTTCGCAGACCAAAATGCAGCAGCACCTTGAAAGAGTTTTTGCACCGGGAACGCTTGATGAAGACTATCTTGAGACCTGGTTGCCGCGCTTTACCCGATTCGAAACGCTCATGGCCATGATTACAGACAAAAATGCCATGTTGCAAAGTATAAAAGAGGTTCACGAACGTCTGCCCGAAATTAAATGCCCGGTACATGTATTGATTGGTGATGGCGATAAGGTTTGTTCGCCTGACCAGCAGGTAACTTTGCTGAGCGAAAAATTGCCGGACGTAAAAATCAGCCGCCTTGCCGATGCCGGCCATGCCCTCAATATCACCCATGCCGGCGACTGTCTTAAAGCCATTGACGATCTCTTTGCGCGTTTGTAATACCAATCACATAAGAAAGAAGCATACTCGCACTAAGCCGCAAAGCCATTTGGCCAAGGATGGCCTTATGCAGTAGCGCCACAGGAAAGAAGCGCAACCTGCCGAAGAATTATGGATGGCGGCAAGCGGTCTTCTTTGCGTCTTCGTGGCTTTGTGCGAAATCTCGCTTGGCTGCAGCTGCGATTATGTGAATTCCTTTTGCCGGTATAAGGGCAATAATTTAGCTTTTAAATTTCAGCAGAGTTTATTATCATTGCATTAACAAATTCTGTTTTTTTGAGGGATCATGGCTAATTTTCTTAAACAATACATTCAATATCAAAAGCCTCAGATAAACATGCTTCTGGCGCTTTGTCTGCCACTGGCCGGCGCAGTTTACAACTTCGGTTGGCGTTCAGCCCTGTATGTCTTGTTTTCGATGTTTTGCTGCTGGTTCGCTGAATATCTTTTTACCCGCCGTGAAAATAAGCCGGCGTCTGCAGCTTCACTGGTTACAGGCGCTTTGCTTGGCTTGATCAGCCCACCCAATGTACCTTTCTGGATGGTGGCTGTCGGTGCATTCTTCTGCATAATCTTTGCTAAAATGGTTTTTGGCGGCTTCGGTAAGAACATATTTAACCCGGCGATGGTCGGCCGATGTTTTTTGTATATCAGCTTTCCGGCAGCCCTTGCCGCCAGCTGGTATGTGCCATTTCAGGGCGGTGCAGCCGGTTTTGCGGCCTATACTTCGCTTACCAGAACAGCCGATGTTGATTCAAGCATGTACAAGATCGATGCTGTTACCAGTGCAACGACTCTGACCGCTGTAAAACGCCTTAATCAGGTGCGTCGCGAAGCGCTTGCCAACCACAAAGATGTTGAGGCTGACAAAGCTCTGAAGGCATTCGAAGAAATCGACCTCGGACGTTTGTTCGTCGGTAACATCAACGGTTCGCAGGGTGAAACCAGTGCGCTGCTGATCCTTCTGGCCATGGCTTTTCTCCTTTATCAGAAGGTGTTGTTTATACCGCTCCTGTTAGGGCCCTTTATTGGCCTTTTTTGCGCTAAGCTGCTTTTGCATGTCATGGGTCTTGAAACCCTGCCGTTGTTGCACAGCTATCTGATTAATGTTTTTGCCGGTGGCACCTTTTTCGCTGCAATTTTCATGGTTACCGAACCAATTTCGGCGCCGGTGAACAACAAAGCGCGCTGGATATACGCTTTTGTGATTGGCTTTCTTGCCGCGATTATTCGCAGCTTGTCTGCCTTCAATGCCGGGTTCATGTTTGCGATTCTGCTTGGTAACACCTTCGGGCCATTGATCGAAATTGGTGTAACCGAATGGGAAAAATCGAAAAAGGGTTCGTTGAAATGAACGAAAAAATCAAAACCCTGCTGTTTACCATTGTTGTAACGGCATTTTTTACTTTTATGGTCAGCGGCATCAATTCGGTTCTCAAGGAACGCATCGACCTGAACAGTAAGGTTGCCCGGCAGAAAGTAATATTGAGACTTTTTGGTCTGATTACTGCCGACAAGGTCATCTCTGAGTCAGATATTCCGGCTTTATTTGCTGCAGAAACCGAGACGGTAAAGCTCGGTGCCGATTCGGCGCTCGAATGCTATCAGCGCAAAAATTCTGCTGATCAGTTGTTTGTTTTCGCATTCTCAGGGCAGGGCTTCTGGGACAACATCTTCGGATTTCTTGCTGTAGATGCTCAGAATCAGCAGATCAAGGGAATAGAATTTACTAAACATGGTGAGACTCCCGGCCTGGGTGGTCGTATCAGTGAGCCTGATTTCAAAGCGCGTTTTAAAGACAAGCCGTATGCCAATATCCGTTCGGATGGTCTGCGTTTGCGCCTGGTGGCTGAAGGTTCTGCCACTCGCTCTGACGAAGTAGATGGCATTACCGGTGCGACTGGTACTTCCAGCGCAATTGAAAAAATTGTGAATTCTGCGCTGGCACAATTCATCAGCTTGAAACAAGGAGGGGTCAGCAATTGAACAAAGGTCCGGTTAAAGGCTTGGATGCCCTCAAAAGAATGCTCTGGGAAGAAAACCCGGTAATCGGGCAGATCCTTGGTATCTGCTCGGCTCTGGCAGTGACCAATCTTGTTAAAAACACTCTGGTCATGTGTCTTGGGCTGATTTTTACTCTGATAATGTCATGTCTGACCGTTTCGCTGATGCGCAATGTGATACCACGTCGGGTCAGAATGATAATTCAGGTGCTGATTATTGCAGCTTACGTTATCTTTATCAAGATTGTGCTCGATGCCTTTCTACCAGAGATCAGCAACGAACTCGGCCCCTACGTTGGCCTGATCATAACCAACTGCATAGTCATGGGTCGCACCGAAGGCTATGCTATGGCTAACAAGCCATATGATGCAGTTCTTGACGGTCTGGGTGCCGGGATTGGCTATTCGCTGGTTTTGTTGCCGATTGCGATGATTCGTGAACCTCTTGGCCTGGGCACATTCTTTGGAATGCAGGTAATTCCCACCGACTGGACAAAATGGAATATGATGGTAATTGCGCCAAGCGGCTTTTTTTGCCTGGCGACCTATATCTGGATCGTGCGCGCGTTCAAGAGCAGCGGAGAGAAGAGGTAACGCCATGGATATACAAACTGTACACCCATTTGTTATTTTCTTTGCTGCGATAACTACCAATAATATTTTGCTCACCAATTTCCTTGGCATGTGCTCTTTTCTGGCAGTTTCCAAAGATCTCAAGAGTTCACTGGGGCTTGGTGCGGCGGTTATTTTTGTCTCGACCTGTACTGCGCCGATTAACTGGCTGGTTTATCACAAGCTGCTGGTGCCTTATGAGCTTGAATACCTGCAGTATATTGCATTTATTATCGTAATTGCCGCTTTTACACAGATTATCGAGATGGTGATCGAGCGCGTCAGCACTCTGCTTTATCTGACACTTGGCATATTTTTGCCGCTGATTACCGTTAACTGCGCGATTCTGGGCTGCGCTCTATTTCTTGTGATCAGGCAATATACTTTCATGCAGTCGATTGCCTATGGTATGGGCGCCGGCACTGGCTGGGCACTCGCAATTGCCGCTCTTGCCGGCATCAGAAGCCGTATGGAAAAGAAATCCAAAGTGATTCCAGAACTTGAAGGCGCGGGTATCGCTCTTGTCATTACCGGCATTATCGCGATGGCCTTTATTGGCTTTTCGGGCATTGTAAGAATTAACTGACAGGCAGGCTTTATGACATCGATAATTACAGCTGTACTGGTCTTGAGCGCACTCAGCGGCATTCTGACACTGTTGCTGCTGATCGCCGAATTCTTTTTTGCCAACTATGGCGAGTGCACTATTGACGTTAACAAGGGCGAAAAATCCTTCAAAGTTGAGGGTGGTGCCAATCTTCTCATGACTCTCGCCAGTCAGAAGCTTTTTCTGCCCTCCGGGTGCGGTGGTCGTGGCAGTTGCGGTACCTGTAAATGCCGGGTGCTCGAAGGAGCCGGTCCGCTTTTACCCACCGAAATGCCCTATCTGAGTGACGAAGAAAAAACCAGTAATGTTCGTCTTTCTTGCCAGGTGAAGGTTCGAAACGACATCAGAATTGAAGTTCCCGAAGAACTTTTGAGCATAAAAGAATTCGAAACGGTAATCGAGTCGATCACAGACTTTACCCATGATATCAAGGGACTGAGATTCAAACTGCCAGAAGGCACAACCATCAGGTTCAAGGCTGGTCAGTTTGCCAATTTGTTCAGCCGGCCTTACGACGATGTTAAAGAAGAAACTTCACGCGCTTACTCGATCAGTTCGGCGCCTTCTGACAACAAGGCACTGGAACTGGTGATCAGATACGTTCCTAATGGAATGGTGACCACTTACGTTTTTAACCACCTCAAAGCTGGTGACAAAGCAAGGTTGATCGGCCCATTTGGTGAATTCTTTCTGCGCGATTCCGACCGCGAGATCATCTGTATTGCTGGCGGCTCCGGGTTAGCACCGATTCGCAGTATAATTCTCGACATGATTGACCGTGGCATCAGTAATCGCAAAGCCACCTTCTTTTTTGGCGCGGTTTCGCAGCGCGATCTTTATTATGTTGATGAATTCAAGGCGATTGAAAAAGCCCACCCCTGGTTCCGGTTTGTGCCCGCGCTTTCTAAGGATGACAGCGACCATCCCTACGAAAATGGTCTTATTACCGATGTCGTTGCCAGAAATTATGATAGTATGAATGAGCTCGAAGCTTACCTGTGTGGCAGCCCTGGTATGATCGGTGCATGCTGTAAGGTTTTGATCAGCAAGGGAATGCCCGAAGACAGAATTTATTTTGATAAATTCTCCTGAGAAAGGAAAGAAGCAGTGAAGCAGACTCCAGAACTCGACCGTATTCAGAGAAAAATGCAGCCCGGTGTCCTTACTCTCAAGGGCTTTCTGGGTCATGACGACCGAAAACTTGCCGATATTATTGATGCCGATCGCCAGACCATGCTTGCTATGCATCTTGATGTCGCTCAGATAGTCGCAAAGCTGCAGGATCTTGCTGAGCGCGGCGTTGATCTGATGGAGCAGGAAGTGCTTGTCGATAATCGTTATCTGATCAGGGTACGTGATGACCGTGGCAAGATCGCCAGTCCCTGGGGCGATGGCCTCTTTGAAAAGGGCGATGTCGATCTTGTAGATCAGAAGACCGGTAAAACGCTCAAATGGAATCGTCTGACTCTAAGGCTGATTCAGAAACATGACTTTTTTGGCGGTTATGGTAGCGAATACCGGATAGATCCCGAGTCTGTTCGCGAGATTCTCGATCTTGAACCTGTGGCCGACGAGCCCCAGGTATAGCAGCCTTCCGTCTGACAGAGAAAGTAAGAATTTTCTAATTCCCTGCGAAAAACTCGTTCATTGTTCTTGCCTTATGGCAGAGGCTATTGTTTTTTTTATCTTCACGATTAATAACAGTTTCATAAGAAAAAAATGTCTCTGTGCGAAATCTTGTACCCTTGGTTCTTGCCCCCGCTTGTGATTACATGAATCACTTTTAAGACTGGTATAACTGACAAAAAAAAAGCTCCCGAGGCCACATAGGCTCGGGAGCTTTTTTAAGAGTGCTTAGAAATCTGAGATCATGTTAACAAATTCTGGTTTGTCGACGAATGGGTTGCGGTTGTTCTGAAAGTTCTGGACTCGGTCGTTGCGCTTCTTTTCTTTGCTGTCGACCGGGTCTTCCTGGTGCCAACGCTTTAAAGTGGCTTCCTGTTTGGGGTCTATGCTTTTGTCATAGCGGATAGCGAAATAGAACATGCCACGAGCTGTATCGCCGCGCTGTTCGGGGCGCACTTCGAAAACGCTCTTATCTGTTTTGCTGCCGCCCTCTTCCCAGGCTGCATTATCTACGTCACCGAATGGATTGTTGCCGCGAATACCGTTAGCCTTTGAATCGGTCGGAAACAGATGATGCAGGTCGCATTTGGCTATGCCTACGGCGCCCATAGACTGGGGCCATGAGTGTTCGAGGTTCATGTTGGTGGCACTTGGCTCAGAAGAAGTTTTCAGCTTTCTGCCAGTGTATACACATTCTACATAACCATCTTTGTTATCTATGTCTGAAAATACAAGGTCCTGGGCGCGCTGGTATCCTACCGATACATGGTTTCTGACTACATCTAGAAGAGCGTCCTTGAGTCTATCGTCTTTAAGGCCAGTGCAGGAGTCATAGAGATCGCTGCCATTTGCCAGGTCAGGAACCGTAGGTCGACCAGATTTAAAAGGATCGGTGAGGTCGCCTGAAATATGCGAATAAAGCTTGCTCAGGTTGTCTCTCAGTTTGAAAACAGCTACCTGATTCTGCGGTGATCTTTGCTCAAGCTCTTCAAGCTGGAGGACCATTTCCTTGTAGATATCTTGTGGTGACGTTGACTGTCTTTGTCTGGCCGAAGCCGTAGTTACGAAGGAAAATGCAAAAAGAACAAATACTATGGCTAGTGCCAGTGTTTTACTTCTCTGCTGTCTCATATGGGAGCCCCCTTGCTGCTATACTGAATACTTATCAGGGTCATACTACTTGTTGAGAACATCGATAGAAACAATGATAACAGCGAACTGATATCTTGCTTGTTTTGAAATTATGACAGATTATCGCGATATGCGCAATGGGTACACAAAAAAACATGTCAAACATATTAAAACCGTTGCCAGATTTGTCTTAATAGGGCAAAATATGCTGACAACATTCTTTTGCAGGGCATAACATTGGAAGATCTTGAAAACCTGATTTTAGAATTGCAGGGACCGATTAAGACATTTCGGATATTCGCTATTGAAAAGGCGATAAAAAGTGGCTCATCTGCCCGCCTTCTCGAAGAGCTTATAAGAATCCGAAAGTTTGAGACGGATCCGGAATGCAGCATGCTGCTTGAACACGCTGTATCGTCGGTAAAAGATCGTCTGCATAAGGGTGATAATGCTGCTGCCAGCCGCGTTACACTTGCTGACTTTGCCCGTTTATCCTTCAATGATCAGTTATCAATAATAAAGAAGACAAAAACTGCCCAGTTTAGACGCGATGCATCAGCGGATAACATCAAAAAGCTGCTTGCCATGTCGACTCACGACGTAGTTAAAGCAGAGATTGTTAAGAAATGTTGCTCTTTCTGGCCTGCAGACTATATCGTCTATCTCGAAGATAACTTGTTTTCAGAGTCTTCAACCTTGCAGCTTGCCTGTATCGAGGCAGTCATATTAATGGCTCCCGACCTGTTCAGAAAGCATTTTGAGAAACTAGTTACCTCCCGCGACCCCCTGATCAGAGCGGTAGCTATTCGTGGTCTTGCCAAAAAACATCCGCACAGTGCTGCCACTTTTCTAGCCGATTCTATGCGTCGGGGCGATTATTACAGTCGTCTGGCCGCGCTTAGAGCCATTTCCGTCATGCATTTCGCCCCGCATCGCGCCAGTTTGATGGAACTGTTGTCACATGAACAGGATGAGCGACTGCTTAAAATTGCAGCAGCAATAGTGCTTGCCAACCCTGACCGCGAGGTTCCTTTTAGAATCTGCGATATTGTAGTTAAGAGCAATGATCGTAAAAAGACTGATTTTTTGTTGGCACTGCAGAAGAACTGTTGCAGTATGATTCGCATGGCTGAGCTTTGTCCTGATTTTCAGTTGTTTCTGCAGACCCTCAAAGTTTATAAGCAACGCGCCCAGGCTCTGCTCTTTGTCGAAAATTGTATTTCTGTTTACGAAAGCTCGCAGGACGAAACTCGCAATGAGCTTTTACAACTTTTACGAGAAAAGTGCCAGACACCGGAGGTCATGGCTGCAATCAAGTCTGCATTGGCCAAAGAACCGCAAAATGAATTGCTAAGGCAGGCGTTGGCTCCGGCGGTGTCTGCCTTGACAAGTGCAAAGCCCGTTGCGGTTAAGTCTGAGACTCTTGAAACTCAGATTGACGATGCAAATAAACTTCTTAAGAAGCTTGTTAGAATAAGATCTGAGAATGATCAGAATGCTCACGAAATCATTTGCGATGCGATGTCTGACAAGAAATCTGACAGTGCAATAACTGCCGCAGCTCTTAGAGCTGCGGTAGCCATAGGCGACAAGCGCTGGGGTAACCGGGCGATGAGTTTGTTGCGCCGCGACAGCGAAGATTTGCAGGCTGCCGCACTTGAATATCTCGCTGTGCATGATAATGAAAGTTTTATGCTTCAGGTCCGCATATTTGTCAAATCGCCTTCACTGATCGTCAGAACAGCATTGTTGCGCAGCCTCTGTTGTCAGCATCCCGACGAAGCGCGTGAACTTTTTCAATCGATGCTTGTTGACAAGGATAAAAAGGTCAGAGAGAAGGCGGTAGGTTCGCTTATTCATTTTGAATTTTCCAGTATCAGAGAAATGCTTACGGCTTATCTTGAACGCGAAAAAGATGAAACGTTGCTCAGGGCTGGTGTGGCATTTTATCTGGCCAATCCAATGGTAGAAAGTGTTTATGACCTCAGATTGCTTGAGCAGAACCGCCCTGAACACCGGGAAATTTTTTCCGGTGTTGCGTCTGATCTCATTGGTTCTCTTTCAGAGCTTGGCGTGGCCGCAGAAACCGAAGTGCATGATTTTGTGTCGCAGCGCCAAAGAGACGAAAAAGTTCGCGTTGACAGCGAAGAAGAACGCATCGAGACCCAGCGAATCGAAAGCCTGACCAGAAAGATCGACTGGAAAAGTGTTCAAGAGTCTCTGTCGGAACTGTCTCCTCTTTACCCGCTGCTGAAAAAGGCTTTTTTTGTTGTCATGCTCTTTCTTGGTATTCTGTTTTTCCTGGCTGGTTCGGGCGATGAGACTCAGATCGCCGCGCCAGAAGGTTTTGTGCCGGTGGTTGCAGTGATTGGCGACTATAAGCTGATTGTCCAGCAAACTGATCTCGCTGATGGTGCAATACTTGCGACCGATGCCAATCGCGAAAAATATCTGGTTTTGCCAAGGCCTGGCAAGGCATTCAGGTTGAAACCAGGGGATCAGCTCATGATAAGAGCTTTGCCATTCAGGCGTGATTCTGATGGCGTTTTGATCGTAAAAACACTGGAGATAAAAAATGCTCCATAAAATTTACTGTTTTTTTGTTATTTTCTTTTTGGCGGCAACGTATAACAAGCAGAAGGAAACAATTGCGTGAACAAAGACAAAGAATTTTCGCAGTTGCTTGAAGAGACTTATCGGGCCCTGAGCTTTTTTCTCAGGTATCTCGGACTTCCTGAAGCCGACGTTGACGACATGGCGCAGGAGGTCTACCTGAAGGCATACAACGCCTTTGATAGATACGAAAGCGGCAGGTCTTTCAAAGCATGGCTGTTCTCGATTGCGAAAAACACTTTTATCGACTGGACACGCAAACAGAAGACGCATAGACGGTTTCTAGAAATGAATTTCTCGAAAGACTTTTGTGATACCTTCGAAGATAGTTCTAATACGCGCACTCAGGTCAAAGCGATGCTCGAAAAGCTTTCGGCCGAGGAGCAGATTCTGATTGAACTCAGGTTTTTTCAGGATTTACCGTTTAATGAGGTTGCCGAGTTAGCCGGTTTAACTGTCGGAGCAGTTAAAATGCGGATGATGCGAATACTTGACAAGATCAAAACCGACTTGAAGAGGGAAAGCTATGACCAGAATCTGTGAAAAGTTCATCGAAGAGATTACTTCTGGTTCAGATACCGTTTCAGCCGAGTTGACTCAGCATCTTGCTTCCTGCAGTGCCTGCCATGAAGCCTTTGAGTCTCTCAGGCAGCTTAAGGATGCGCGCAAGTCCCTTACCGGCAAAGAAGCGGCAGCGATAGCCGGCATTCTCAAAGCAATTAGTGCAGGGACTGTTGCCTCGACAGTCACTGCCTCAAGTCATACTGCGAGCTCGTCATCGCTCGCGGTTAAGTCTCTTGTTGTGGCTGCATGCGTTTTGTCCATTGTCGTTGCTATGTTTGTCCATGACTGTGCCCCCGCGCCGAAGACAGATGTTCCTGTCAGTGTCGCTGAAAACGCTACTGCTCCGCAGATTGCAACCGAACCAATTGTGCGCATTGACGAAACCGGCGATCTGACGGATAATGAAAAAGTTGCCAGCGCGGCAGTGAATGTCATCGACAGTGATCAGCAGTCTGAAGATGCTGAAAATGCCAGCGCAAGTCTTGATGTCGGAGTTCAGGAAGGCAATAAAACCGGAGAAGCACAAACTATATTTGTTCCGCCAGACCAGGAAAACATTGAATCACGTTAATGAGTACAGACACCAGAAATAGAACTGAATATGATCACCGTGCCAAGCTGTGTGCCAGGCGCGGTATCGTTTTTTACACAGTTCTTGCAGTCGTTGGCATAATGGGCGTGTTTATTCTTTTTTACCACCAATACAGCAAACAGCTTGCTCATTTGGC
>Ga0180007_10000591_pt1 | contig 57897 bp, 50 predicted proteins | sample MM_PC_MetaG_FD_121122 | JGI IMG/M metagenome (GOLD analysis project Ga0180007, IMG submission 121122) | Groundwater microbial communities from the Aspo Hard Rock Laboratory (HRL) deep subsurface site, Sweden - MM_PC_MetaG | ecosystem: Environmental > Aquatic > Deep subsurface > Groundwater...
AATTTGGTGAAGTAAGACAAAATTCCTCCCAGGTTTGAACTATGTAATGGTATTTTAACATTTTTTTTCAGAAGAAATTGCTGATTTGGAGAAGATCCAAAATCAATATCGGTTCTTGGGTTACCGCAACCTATTGACATTTGGTTTTTAAACGTATAAACTTAAGTGTAAATTAAAATTGTTCTTTAAAGAAATTGTTTTAAACCATTCAAGTGCAGGAAATTCCAGTGAGATTCTGGATACTGCCGCGCAACAGTAATACTGTCTTCTGTAGACGAAGACAGGCAAGTCTGGTCCAGCATCTGAATCGGTTAGTACCTTCGCAGGGAAGGGAATTATTAGAGTAACGATTATGAATTAATTTTAACCAACCCGCAAGGTTGGTTTTTGTTTTTATAAGGAACCTATGGGAAATAAAATTACTTTTATTCTTGGCGGCGTAAAAAGCGGGAAAACAACTTATGCTCTAAATGAGGCAAAAAAGTTGAATTGCCCTGTAACTTATATCGCTACAGCAGTAATCACGGACAAAGAAATTGAAAAAAGAGTCCGGGACCATATCAAAACACGGCCGGCAAGATGGAAAACAATCGAAGAAGAAACAAACTTAATTAAAACAACTAATAAAATAGGAACTAAAACAGTAATAGTTGATTGTATTAATTTTTGGGTATCGAACAACCTATTTGAAAAAAAGCACGAAAATGATATTCTGGCGCAAACTGAACAGTTTTGCGCTATATTAAAGGAAAGGAGGCTGAATTGCTATATAATTTCAAATGAAGTCGGACTCAGTCTTATATCTCAATACAAGATGGGAAGGAATTTTCAGTCTGTTTTAGGAAAGGTTAACCAGATTATAGCCCAAAATGCGGATGAAGTTAAATTTATGGTAGCTGGAATACCATTAAACATAAAATGATGGAGGTGCAACTTGCAAAAGATTGAACAAATGATCAACAGAATCAAGCCGATTGATAAATCGGTATTAGAAGCAACTCAAAAACGCCTGGATAACCTGACCAAACCTTTAGGCTCTTTGGGAAGAATGGAAGAGATCGCAAAACAAATTGTTGCTATAAGCGGCAAAAAAAATCCCGTTTTGAAAAACAAAGTAATATTTACCCTTGCCGGAGACCATGGCATCGTAGAAAAAGGAGTAAGCGCATACCCAAAAGAAGTTACACCGCAGATGGTTTATAATTTCCTAAATAACGGGGCAGGAATAAATGTCCTGGCAAAACACGCAGGCGCAAGAGTTGTTGTGGCAGACCTGGGCGTAGCAGAAGAATTGAAAATTAAAAATGAAAAATTGAAAATCAAAAAAATCGGGTTAGGGACAAAGAACTTTATAAAAGGCCCTGCAATGAGCAGTGAAGACGCTGTTAAATCCATAGAAGCAGGCATTGAGCTTGTTGAAGAAGAGCTTAAAAACGGCCTGGATATTATAGGAACTGGCGAGATGGGGATAGGTAATACTACGCCCTCGTCAGCTATAACTTCTGTGATTTGTAACCTTGAGGTTGAAAAAGTAACCGGCAAAGGTACCGGTATAGATAACAAAACTCTTGAAAATAAAATAAATGCAATAAAAAAGGTATTAGAAAAAATAATCCAAATCCAAAGGATGGCCTGGATGTTCTGGCAAAAATCGGGGGCTTTGAAATCGGCGGGTTAGCCGGGGTAATTCTAGCCGGAGCTGCAAACCGCATTCCTATAGTCATTGATGGGTTTATATCCACAGCAGCGGCGCTTATTGCTGTTACTCTCGCACCCAATGTAAAGGATTACATTATTGCAGGCCACTGTTCCCGGGAACCGGGCCACAAAGTTCAACTGCAATGGCTTGGGCTTAGGCCCACCCTGGACCTTGATTTACGCCTTGGCGAAGGAACAGGTGCAGTCTTGGCAATGAATATCGTTGATGCATCCTGTAAAATATTGAACGAAATGGCAACCTTTGAATCTGCGGGTGTCTCTACAAAAACGGAGCAATAATGACTGGATTTATTTCTGCAATTGAATTTTTAACCATAATACCAATAAAATCTAAAAACTTTTCCCTGCAAAAGTCTATAGTTTACTTTCCTTTTGTAGGAATGATTATTGGTTCAATACTTGTAGGTGCGCATATCATATTAAAAACAATTTTCCCTAGAATGATATGCGATGCAATTACTTTGATAATTCTAATTTTATCAACCGGCGCGCTTCACCTGGATGGTTTTGCGGATACAATTGATGGTATTTTGGGCGGCAGGGACAAGGACGAGATGCTCAAAATCATGTCAGACGAGCACATAGGCACTTTTGCCGTAGTAGGCATTTTTTGCTTACTCTTACTGAAATTCATTTTCATCTTTCAAATGCCCGAAAATATTTTATACCCTTCTTTGGTATTAATGCCGATTCTTGGAAAATTTTCTATGGTTTTGTCTCTTGTAAAAGGCAGGCCGGCAAAAACCAACGGACTTGGTTCACTCTTTATAGGAAACAGCGGTACGATTACGTTGCTTATTTCCGGTCTTGTGACACTTTTATGCTGTATTTTCTTCTTTTCCCTTAAAGGGCTATTTCTATTTGCCGGTATTTCAATCTTTACTTTAATCTTAAAAGAATACTTCACAAGTAAAATTGACGGGTTGACAGGCGATACAATAGGAGCAATTCACGAAACTGTAGAACTCGCCGTATTGATGGCTATTTTCTTGCTGAGAAAATGAAAAAAATATTATTTTTTCTATTAATTTTGCACTTTAACACCAAAATATTTGCCGGTAATACCCCGGGGAGGATAATTTCTCTTGCGCCCGCTATAACCGAAGAGCTCTATTTACTGGGTGTTCAGGACAATCTTCTAGGAGTGACTACGTATTGTGATTACCCGGAAGAGGCAAAGAAAAAAGAAAAAATAGGAACCTACCTGGAACCTAATATTGAAAAAATTGTCAGGCTTAAGCCGGATATCATCCTGGCCTCCAAAGAGGGCCAAAAAAAAGAAATTGTCTTAAGAATGAAAAGTTACGGACTAAAAGTTTATGCTCTTGAACCCTGTAATAATTTCAAAGAAATATCGGAACAATTTCTTCTGCTTGGCAAGCTTTTAGGAAAAGAAAAAAAGGCGATTGATATACTCTCAGCTTTGAATGAAAAGACAACCAGGTTAACGAACAAAACAAAAAAAACAGCTAAAGTAAAAGTATTTTGGCAGCTAGGCGCTGAACCTCTGATGACAATAAGCAAGAATACTTTCATTGATGAAATGATAACCCTTGCAGGCGGCCAAAATATTGCACATGAAGGGCCTTTACGTTATCCGCGCTTTAATAAGGAAGAAGTACTAAGACAGAACCCCGATGTAATTATACTTGTCGCCATGGGCGCCGTAACAGAAACCGAAAAAAAACAATGGCAGAAATATTCCGACTTGAAAGCCGTTAAAAACAGCAGGATATTCGTTATAGATACAAGAATAACCTGTAATCCTACACCTGTCAATTTTGTGGAAGCTATTGAAATTGTGAGTAAATTATTGCACCCTGAATTATTCAAATGAAAAAAAACTATTTTATTCTTTTTTTGCTTATATTTACTTTAATTTTAACTTTTATTGTTTCTCTTATCTTTGGGGGTACAAAAATTTCGTTTACCGAACTATTATCCGGTTTAAGTTCAGTTCCCGGAATTAACCACACAATCATTTGGAAAATAAGAATACCGAGAATCCTATTAAGTATGTTGGTAGGAGCCGGGTTGGCTGCCAGCGGCAGTGTTTTACAGGGGATACTGCGAAATCCTTTAGCTGAGCCGTACACGCTTGGAATATCAGGCGGCGCCGCCTTTGGTGCAACCATTGCGGTTGTTTTGGGAATAAGTTCGTTAAGTTTGCCGGTTTGTGCCTTTTTGGGAGCTTTATTATCATTATTATTTGTTTACTTAATTGCATCAAAAAAGAACTTTTCAGTTTCAACTTTGATTTTAGGCGGAGTTATTTTAAGTTTTCTTTTTTCTGCAATAATCCTATTGATATTTGCAGTTTCTAAAACAGAGAAAATCCAATCAACGCTTCTTTGGCTTATGGGCGACCTGTCAAATGCTGAAACAGGTTTAACAACAATTGTAGCCGGATTTACGGTTGCAGGTATAGCGATTCTTTTACTTTTCAGCCGGGAAATAGATATTCTTACATTAGGTGAAGAAAAAGCATCCTATCTTGGGGTCGATTCAGCCAACACAATAAGAACCATTTTCATCATTGCTTCGTTTATTACCGGCGCATGTGTATCAGCTTCCGGCATAATCGGGTTTGTAGGCCTTATCATCCCGCATTTTATACGCAAATGGAGCGGGCCAAAACATTTTACGCTTATTATTTTTTCAAGCCTTGCCGGCGCTATTTTCCTTTGTATCGCTGATACTTTCGCCAGAAGTATTATTTATCCGGTAGAATTGCCCGTAGGAGTGATTACCGGAATTTTCGGCGGAGTGTTCTTTATTATTTTCTTGTTAAGATCTAAAAACTGGGAAGTATTCTAAAATTGAACCTATTAGAAATCTATAACCTTTCATGCGGCTACGCGGGCAAAGAAATTATAAAAAACATTTCTTTTTCTGTAAATGAAGGCAGCTTTTTAGGGATACTCGGACCAAACGGCGCAGGAAAAACTACTCTTTTCAGGTCTTTAACAAAAATCATTAAGCCTATAGAAGGTAAAATATTTTTCCAGGGCAAGGCCCTCTCTGATTTATCGGCAAAAGACCTCGCTAAGGAAATTGCCGTGCTGCCGCAAATCCTTGATGTCCCTTTTTCTTTTTCTATCGAAGAATTTGTTTTATTGGGCAGGCACCCTCATCTAAAACGATTAGAAGCCCCGGGAAAGAAAGACTTTGATATTGCCCAAAAAGCGATGATGGAATTAAATATTGCTGATTTAAAACACAGGAAGATAAGGGACTTGTCCGGAGGAGAACGGCAAAGAGTGCTTATAGCGCAAGCACTGGCGCAGGAACCAAAACTTTTATTACTTGATGAACCTGTAAATCATCTGGATATAAAACATCAGATAGAAATTTTAGATTTACTTAGAGATTTAAATAAAACAGGCCTCACCGTAGTAATTATTTTACACGACCTTAACCTGGCATCAGAGTATTGCGATGATTTGCTTTTATTGAATGAGGGTAAAATTCATACCTATGGAAAAGCGCGGGATGTGCTGAAATACGAAATTCTGGAAGAAGTCTATAAAACCGTCCTCCTAGTTGAAAAAAATCCATTATCAGGAAAACCTTATATTTTGCTGATTTCTAAAGACACTCGGGCGAAGGGTATTCATAAAGAGAGTTTATGAAAAAAGGCTTAATTCATGTTTATACAGGCGAAGGAAAAGGCAAGACCACGGCAAGCGTTGGGCTGGCTGTACGCGCAAAAAGCCATGGTTTGAAAGTGTTGTTTGTTTCTTTTAATAAAGAACCGAAAAAATGGGGCTGCGGGGAATATAAAATATTCAAAAAAATTGGCATTGATACTCTCTGCTTCGCTCAGAAACACCCTCGTTTTTACAAAAACACATCATTAAAAACCTTGAAAATTGAATGCCGAGCTGCTTTGGAATGCCTTAATAAAACCATAAAAAAGAAAAAATATGACCTACTCATTTTAGATGAAATTAATGTCGCTTTAAACTGCGGATATCTCAAAGAAGAAGAGATTCTTTCATTTCTAAAAACAAAACCGGAAAATTTAGAAATCATTTTGACAGGCCGCGGGGCAACCAAAAAAATAATCGAAAAAGCAGACCTGGTAAGCGAAATAAAAAAAATCAAGCACCCTTATGATAAAGGGATCATCGCAAGAAAAGGAATAGAATTCTGACGAATATTATCTCCTCCTGGAGCGGCGGCAAAGATAGCTGTTTAGCTACATACAAAGCAATGAAAGAAGGGCATGAAATAAAGTTCCTTGTTAATTTCATTTCCGAAGAAACAAAAAGAGGGTGTTTTCACGGAATAGATTGCATGCTGATGAAAACCCAGAGCGAAGCGATAGGAATACCGATTATCCAGCAGAGCGTGCCTGCTGACATGAAAGAATATGAAAATATTTTTAAAAAAACTGTAAAAGAACTAAAAGAAAAGCATGCTGTTGAAGGTATGGTCTTCGGAGATATTTATCTTGATGAGCACCGCGAATGGGTTGAACGCGTCTGCAAAGAAATCGGCATAACAGCAATAGAGCCGCTTTGGAAGCAGGACCCGAATATCGTTGCATCTGAATTCATCAATCTAGGATTTAAATCGATAATAACCAGCGCAAAAGCCGAGCTTTTCGATAAGAATTTTGTGGGGAAGGACTTCAATACTGAACTTGTAAGTAATCTGATAAACCGCAAAATATGTTCCTGCGGAGAAAACGGCGAATTTCATTCGTTTGTTTATGACGGTCCTATTTTCAATAAAAAAATTGAAATAACAAAAACAGAGACAGTTTATAAAGACACCTTTTGGAAAGCTTACTTTTTGGATATTCAGAAATACAGTTTAATCAAAAAACCAAACTAAAAATTTATGTTTATTCTTTTTGTTGTAATTTTAACCAGTTAAGTGAAGGAAATTCCCGTTAAATCCGGGATACTGCCACGCAACAGTAATCTTACAGATAGCGCTGTCTGTTAAGGAGTCTGGTCCATCACTTAAACTTGGAAAGTACCTTCGCAGGGAAGGGAAAGCAGTAAGTTTTAAACACCACCTGCAAGGAAATTATCCTACAGGAGGGATAAAATCATGAGAAAAGTATTTGCTGTGAGTTGTGTTTTGTTAGTTAGTTCGTGTATGTCAGCTGTTTTTGGTTTTGAAGAAGTAAAGTTCGATTCGGGCACCGCTTTTATCACCCTCACCCGCAAACCCGAGTTGCAAAAAAACTTATCGACAAATGTCAGTCTTGTCAGTCAAAACAAAATAAGGGAAACAAATGCGATAACTATAGGCGATCTGCTTAAGGACTCTGTCGGCATAACGGAAGTAAGCAAAACAGGAACTCTCGGATCAACAAGCAATATTCGTATCAGATCGGGAGGAGATACGAGTAAACAAGTCCTGGTTATGATCGACGGCCTTAGAATGAACAATTTAGCTACAGGAGCTGCAAATCTTAGCCTCCTGCCTGCCGATAATATTGAAAGAATAGAAATTGTCCGCGGGCCTTCGTCATCACTTTATGGCTCGAGCGCTTTGAATGGTGTTGTAAATATCATTAACAAAAAACCGAAAGGGAAAGAATTGGGGTTAACGCTGCAATCAGAAAGCTATAATACTAATGTTCTTAAAGCGACTTATGGTGATAAAAATGATATTTTCAGCTGGCTTCTTTCTGGCAGTATTAACCGAAGCGACGGCTGGCGCGAGAATAGCGATGCAAATAGTAGCCATTTAAACACTAATATCGGGATAGATCTAAAAACCTCCGGGAAAATAAAAATAAACCTTGACTATTTTTCAGAAGAATCTGGAATTCCAGGTTCAAACTATACAAAACTTTCCGTTTACGACAATATGAAAGAAAGAACAGCGACCACCCCTAACGCCAGAGAAAATGATAATAACAACTATTTGCAGATAGGGCATGAAATACCTATAACTGAAAATTTCAACCTTAATTCAAAAATATTTTACAGGAAAACAAACATGGAGTACAAGGATACCGATAATTTTACTTTTGATAATAATACGACGGATAATGCAGGCGTAACGTTACAGCTTAACGCACCTAAAGAAATTGTCATCGGGGCTGATGTTCAAAACCAGACTTATAAAAAATTCAATCAACTTACCGAACAGGAGGATATAGCCAAAACTTTTACGATCAACTCATTTTTTATACAAAAGGATTTTGCATTCTTCCCCCTGCGTACAACAATCGGCCTGAGATATGACGGCCATTCAGTTTACGGCGACCAAATAAACCCTCGCTTAAATTCGATATATGTTCTTGATCCTTATACAAAGTTCTCACTTAACATTGGAAGAGCCTTCGTCGGGCCGACCTTTGAAGACCTTTACTCTCCAAAAAGAACATGGGATTATTTTGGTTATGGCGGGGAAACCAAAGGGAATCCAACCCTGGTTCCGGAAATATCATGTGGTTATGACGTAGGGATGGAAAACATCCTGAATGAAAATACCACATCAAGAATTACGCTATTCCGCAGCGACATCCAGGACAAGATAGAATGGGTTGACAACAACGTGCCGACTGCGGGTTATGTCAAATACGATTTATGGAAACCAGAAAACATCGGAGAAGCTTACAATCAGGGGGTAGAATACGAAATCGATTCTAATTCAAGCATCCTTCCAGTAATCGATTATTTTTCTGTACCAAAGGACTTTTCAAACCAGTTAAATTTTACCTATGTTGATTCAAAAGGCAGAAACAACAGCAGCGAACAATTCAAAACACTTCAATATACGCCCCAATACCGCACAAACTATTCTTTAACCTATGAAAATTCCTTTAGTTTAAAACAAACAATCTCTATCGAATACACATCGGAGCAAAAATGGATAGACGATGATGCGGCCGAGCATAAATTGAGCGCCCGTTTACTTTTTAATTACAAAATCACATATAATTTCGATTACACAGAATTATTCGCTGCGATAAACAACCTGTCAGACGTTAAATATCAAAGCAGGGAAAATTACCCTCTTCCGGGTATAGTTTTTAAAGCTGGTATAACCTTCAGATATTAATAATTTGAATTTACTCCGGCAATAAAAGAATAGCATCAACCTGTTTGTGCCCTGAAAAAGCCCCGGTCCTTTACCGGGGCTTTTATCTTTATGCCTTTTATTTTTCTTTATAAAGGGTAAAAAATTATGTATATTGTTTTGTTGAGGGGAAACATTAATCATGGGCAAAAATGAATTTCGATCATTAATTATGGCTATCTCTGGTTTGTTTATAGCTATGATCTCTATTTTTTACGCAATATATACTTACAGATTTTTCTCAATCTCACCTTTGAATCTATTTTCTTCAGTAATCAAAGACATTTCTCTTTTTAATCCCAAGGTAATAATTTTCTTGTCTTTACATGTAATTAGATTCGTATTTGTTTCGTTGCTATTCTTCAATATCTGGTGGATAGGAAACAGGCTGTTAAGTCTTCTGAAATTTGATTCTTACCCTGAAGAAAAACATACGATACTATCTATGGGCCTGGGCTTGGGTATATCCGGATATTTAGTTTTTCTTCTAGGCATCCTGGGCTTTTTAACTAAAACAGCCTTAGTTTTGCTTTTAGTAATTACTTCCTTCATTTCATTAATACATACTTTAAAATCATTAAGAAACGGGAGCAATACTTTCAGATTTAAAATAGTTAAACCAAAGTTTAACATCTATTTTATTTTGATAATACCATTCTTAATTCTATTTTTTTTCGCTACTACCTTACCTGAAATATTTTACGATTCTTTAGTCTACCATCTTGCTATCCCTGATATTTATCTAAAAGCGGGCAGGCTTGTTAATATACCAACCAATATCTATTCTTCCCTGCCTCATTTAATGAGTTTAATTTACACTTACGGGTTAATATTTAATGATGCTCTGCTAGTTAAAGTTATAAGTTTTTTCATAGGGTTGCTTTTGATTTATACAATCTATATTGCTGGCAAAGAGTTGTCAGTGCTGATATTTCTAAGTATTCCCTTGGTTGCGCTGAATCTCTGGTGCGCTGGCTCTGATATTGGAATGGCATTCTTTCTTTTGTTGGGATTAATTCTATTTAAAGACTGGTTATTCGAACAAAAAGAGAACAAAAAATTGCTTTACCTTTCTGGATTACTTTTCGGTTTTGCAAGCGCTTGTAAACTAACAGCAATGCTCGGCTTACCTTTCTTGATAGTAATAATTATTTACAACTATAAAAATTCCTTTAAAAACTCTTACAAAACAATGTTTTTGTTTTTGCTCTGCGTTTCTTTGCCCTTAATTCCCTGGTTTTGCAAAAACTGTATTTTTTCCGGCAACCCCTTCTTGCCTTTTTTCACGAAAATATTTGGTTCCGGGCCCTGGGGGCCAGGCACTTTGAACAGTTTTTTTCTGGATACAAAAAGCGGGTATGACGGTTTTAACTCAGCTTTCTCTGGATTAAAAAAAATATTTACATCAGGTATTACGGGAGCGGAGTCGGGCAGGGCGGGGTTTATGGGCCCTGTATTTCTATTGCTTATTCCATTAATGCTTATATACTTCAAAGACAAAAAAGTAAAGTTTGCTATTTATTATTGCGCTTCATGTATTCTTGTCTGGCTGTTTTCAACACATATGGTGCGCCATTTATTTCCGCATTTAATAATTCTGTTTATTGCAATTTCATTTATGCTGGAAAACAATAAAAAATTAAAGATAGCGCTTGCTCTTTTGTTATTTACAAATATTTACTGGATTGCTCTAATATTTCAGACAAAATATGACGGACTGAAAATAATCACAGGTCAATGCAATGCAAACGCGTACCTTTCAATCCAGCACCAAAACATTTACCATTGTCCCTCTTACCCAGCATATAAATACCTGGAAGAAAATTCAAGCACACAACAGGACCGTGTTTTGATAGCAGGCGAGGCAAGAGGATTTTATTGTAAAAATCCCGCGATAAGCAATTCACAGCATGATTCGCCTGTTTTTTTTGATGCAATTGCCGGGTCTGCGGGCCCGGCCGCTTTAAGAGAATGGGCCTCTCTAAATAAAATAAAATTTTTGATATTTAATTGGATAGAAGTTAAAAGATTGCTTCCGGAAAAATACCGGCAGGAGAGATACTTCAAGTCAGCGAACATCTTTCTCGATAAATATACAAAAAAAGTTTATGCTGATAATTATTTGGAGGTTTATAAGGTTTGCTATTGACAATAATACCAAAAATGAATATCATATTACACTATTAAAATGAAACCTCAATTAAAAACACCATTATTCGATATACTCTTGGAACACGCCAAGCGCAAAGTAACTTCATTTCATACCCCGGGGCACAAAAACGGGCAAAGTATAGATAAAAGACTGAAGTCCTTCACCGGCAGAAATGCTTATTATTTTGATGTTACAGTATTTCCTGAAGTCGATTCTTTACACGATCCTACGGGCCCCATAAAAAAAGCACAGGAGTTGATGGCCCAGGCTTACGGAGTAGAACACTCATTCTTTCTTGTAAACGGTTCTTCGTCCGGGAACCTGGCGATGTTTCTTTCAGCCTGTAATTCCTGCGATTCAATAATTCTCTCGAGAAACTGCCACAAATCCGCGCTATCGGGCATAATATTATCCGGTATCTGGCCCATATGGCTCCAGCCTAAAATTGACCAAAATTATGATATAATTCTTGATTCTTCGCCCGAACAAATAGAAGATGCGCTGAAGCAATTCCCTGAAGCGAAGGGTGTTTTTGTTACCAGCCCTACATATAACGGCGTTACTACCGATCTTGTAAAAATTGCCGAAATCTGCCACAGACAGGGGAAAATCCTGCTGGTTGACGAAGCTCATGGCGCCCATTTAAAATTTCACCAGGACCTGCCTATATCTGCAGTGGAAGCAGGCGCAGATCTTTGCGTGCAATCAACCCATAAAATACTTTCTGCGCTCTCACAGGGCTCGGTTCTTCATTTTAATTCCGATCTAATAGACCTTAACCGCACAAAAAAAATAGTTTCAATGCTGCAGACCACAAGCCCGAATTACCTGATACTTGCGAGCCTGGACCTGGCCAGAAAACAAATGATAGAGTCCGGTGAAAAAATGTTTGATAAAATAATACATTGGACCAACCAGGGAAGGGACAAAATAAATCAGTTAAATAATTTTTCATGTTTTTCCAGGAAGGACATCAAATCCTTGGGCTACGACCTTGATTTAACCAAGATTACCGTGAATGTAACACAGACAGGCCTGACGGGCTATCAGATAGAAGATGTTCTTGCAAAAGAATACAATATTCAGATTGATTGCGCAGATATTTTTAATTTAATTGCGATAACAGGCGCCGGTACTGAAAAAAGCGATATAACTCAGCTGGTTGCCGCTTTAACTGAGATCGATAAAAAATACCACGGCCAGGAAAAGAACTGGGTGCTGGATATCCCGTCTCTTTCCACCGAAATGGTAATGATGCCGCGTGATATTTTCTTCAGCTACGGCACTAAACGCGTTCCTTTGAAAAAAGCAGCAGGCCAGATTTCAGCTCAAACCCTGACTCCTTACCCGCCGGGCATACCTGTATTGATCCCCGGTGAACGAATTACAAATGAAATCTGCGAATACCTTGTCGACCTTTCTGAAAAAAATGTCAGAATAAGCGGACAGGAGACGGATTCTCTAAAAACCATAAAGGTTGTTACTTTATAATCTTATAAAAGGGGAGTACCCCATACTCTTCCAAACGAGTAACACGGGGTATTAAAAAGGTGATAAAAAAAATGGCAAAAAAAACCGCGAAAATCAAAAAAGTGAGCAAGAAAGTTATTAAAAAAGCAAGAAAGAAAGCTGAAAAAAAACTCGTTTTCAAATGTATGAAAAAGGGGAAATTGGAAGCATTAAGGAAACTTCTTGTAGCAAAGAGGGATGACCTTCTTAGCCTGGTGAAGAAGAAACATTTTGATATGCCTGATAACGAGATCGGCGACGAAGTTGACAGCGCTACTATGTCTGTGGAAAAAGAAATATTATTTGAGCTTACCAATAATGAAAAAGCTATGCTCGATACAATAGAATCAGCTCTCCGTAAGATTGAACAAAACAATTTTGGCGCCTGCGAATCATGCAGCAAGCCCATAACATTCAACCGTCTTAAAGCAATGCCCTGGGTAAGATACTGCATCACTTGCCAAAAAGCATACGAAACACCAGCTGAATAATTTATTTTAGCTGCTTGCCTGAAAAATGCCCACTACTAATAAACTCAAGAGTTTAAGGGATTATGTTTCCGGTTTTAAAAGTGTTGTTGTTGCATACTCCGGAGGAGTAGACAGCAGCCTGGTGCTTAAGGTTGCGTCGGACACGCTCGGCAAAGAAAATGTTATCGCTGTTGTTGCCTTCTCCGAGACCTACCCTGAATCAGACAAATCATTTGCTCAACAAATTATAAAAAAGATTGGAGTCAAATCCATCACAATCAGAACTACTGAATTAAACAATCCTAAATTTAAAAAGAACCCCAAACTAAGATGCTATTATTGCAAATCAGAACTGTTTTCAAAAATCAAACAAATAGCAACAGCTCATAATATCAAAACTATTCTTGACGGTTCAAACTATGACGACCTCTCTGATTTCCGGCCGGGAAGAGCAGCTCTAACAAAGTTCAAGGTAATTAGCCCGCTTTTAGAAAACAAAATAACAAAAACGGACGTTAGGAAAATTTCAAAATCGCTCGGGCTGCCGACCTGGAACAAACCCCAAATGGCTTGCCTCGCATCAAGAATACCTTATGGTACTATGATTACAAAAGAAACCTTGAGTAAAATTGATTCGGCTGAAAATTTCTTAAGAAAAAAATTCGGGTTTTACAACATCAGGGTAAGGCATTACAACGATATTGCCCGTATTGAAGTCTCACCTGAACAAATTAATCTTCTACTAAATAAAAATGCAAGAAAGAAAATAGTATCTGCCTTTAAAAAACTTGGCTACAAATTTATCACGGTTGACCTTGAGGGTTTTAGAACAGGCAGTATGAATTTATGAGCAAAATTAAGGTTGCTGTAGCAATGTCCGGCGGTGTTGATTCATCAGTTGCTGCTGCGCTATTGAAAGACAAGGGATATGAAGTTGTTGGCCTAACCATGCGCCTTTGGGCCTGCAAAACCGCCGCGTCCGCCAATAAAAAACTATGCTGTTCCTTAAATGACACCGAAGACGCAAAAAAAGTCTGCTGCCTTTTAGCAGTACCGCATTATACAGTCGATTTCCGCAAAGAATTCAATAAACAAGTCATAGAACCCTTTTGTGAAAATTACCGAAGGGGCATAACCCCGAACCCCTGCATTTTGTGCAATCAAAAAATAAAGTTTGATTTACTGCTTGAAAAAGCTAAATCTCTTGGTTTTAATTTTTTAGCAACCGGGCATTATGCTAAAATTCAACCGCCTTTTTTACTTAAAGGGAAAGATGACAACAATGACCAGTCTTACTGGCTTTACGGCGTTAAAGAAAAAAACCTGAAAAACATTCTTATGCCCTTAGGCATTTATACAAAAACACAAGTAAGGGAATTGGCAAGGAAATATCACTTGAATGTTGCTGGAAAACCTAAAAGCCAGGAGATTTGTTTCATCCAGGATAACAATTACAGGAATTTCATGAAACAGTATAGTGTCAAAGAAAAACATGGCGCTATTGTTGACAAAAACGGAAAAGTTTTGGGCGCCCATAAAGGCGTATCAAATTTTACAATAGGCCAGCGGTCCGGATTGGGTATTTCTGCAGGGAAGAGGGTTTATGTATGCAGAATTGTCCCGGAAGAAAATAAGGTTGTAATCGGAGATGAAAAAGATGTTTACAGCAGTGAATTGATTGTAAAAAATGTTAATTGGTTTGTGCATATTGAAAAGTTTCCTTTAAAAACAAAAGTTAAAATCAGGTATAAACATAAAGAAGCTGATGCGGCCATATACAAATCGGATAAAATTTTATATAAAATAGTATTCGATCAGCCTCAGTGGGCTGTGACACCCGGGCAAAGCGCAGTTTTTTACGCTGGGAATAAGGTTTTAGGCGGCGGGGAGATAACCCATCCCCTCTTTTTGAAAGAGGGGATTGAGGGGAGTTAATAATAGTGATCGCGATAATAGATTATGGCGTAGGTAACCTGCGAAGCATAACAAAATCTGTTGAGATTCTTGGCGGGAATCCTGTAATTACAACCGATAAAAGGGTTGTTGCAGAGGCCGATGGCATAATTTTGCCGGGTGTAGGTGCATTTAAACCTGCCATTAAGATGCTTAAAGACAGCGGGCTCTTTAAAGTGATAAAGAACTTTGTTGCTAAAGACAAACCTATTTTGGGAATATGCCTGGGTATGCAATTGTTTTTTTCTAAAAGTACAGAAGGTGGAAATACAAAGGGGATGAATCTTATAAAGGGAACGGTTGAAAAACTGCCCAACACAGAAAAACTGCCCCAGATGGGCTGGAATAATGTGTCATTTCAAATTTCGAATCTCAAATCTCAAATTTTCAGGGACGTAAAAAATAAATCTTATTTTTATTTTGTGCATTCATATTATTGTAATCCGATAGACAAAAAAACAATCATTGCGACTACTGATTATGCGCAGGTTTTTCCTTCGATAATTCAAAATGGAAATATTTTTGGCACGCAGTTTCACCCTGAAAAAAGCTCCGAACAGGGCTTACAATTATTAAAAAACTTTGTTGAAATAACAAAATCTACATAGGCAAGTTTGGAACGTTCCTGGAGAAAATGTGCCGAACTTGCAATTAGGTAAACATGTTAACCAAACGAATTATTCCTTGTCTTGATGTTAAAAACGGCCGCGTAGTAAAAGGTATCCACTTCCAGAACCTGCGCGATGCCGGCGACCCCGTTGAAACCGCCAAACAATACAGCAAAAACGGCGCGGATGAACTCGTATTTCTTGACATCACTGCCACCATTGAAGAAAGAAAAACCACATTTGAGGTAGTTAGAAAAACAGCAGAAAATGTTTTTATTCCGTTGACGGTAGGCGGCGGGATAAAGGTTTTAGCGGACATAAGCAATCTCTTAAATGCAGGCGCAGACAAAATTTCTATCAACACAGCGGCCGTTAAAACCCCTAAACTTATAAAGGAATCTTCAGATAAATTCGGTTCACAGTGTATTGTTGTTGCCATAGACGCCAAAAGAGTGACAAATAAGAAGTGGGAAGTGTTTATTAACGCCGGTTCTACCCCTACGGGTATTGATGCCGTCCAATGGGCAAAGAAGGTGCAAAAACTGGGCGCAGGAGAGATTCTACTTACCAGTATTGATGCAGACGGTACTAAAAACGGCTATGATATTGAATTGACAAAGACTATCAGTGAAAATGTAAATATTCCTGTTATTGCTTCCGGAGGCGCAGGGGAACCTAAGCACCTGTTTGAGGTGTTAACCAAAGGCAAGGCTGATGCGGCTCTTGCAGCCAGCATATTCCACTACGACGAATACCCGATTTACAAGGTGAAATCCTATCTCAAATCAAAAAAGATACCAATAAGAATATAAATACTCCCGAGACAGACCCGGAGAACGCATTTCCTCGCTTCCCGCAGTTTCTTTTCCAAATATCCCGCTATCCCTTTGTTCAGGATTTTTCGCCTATTAACGTTGGACCACCTGGTTACATTATAGATGACTTAATACGCAGCCTTTCAAATCACTGAAATATTTAATATAATACACTTATCAAACTCCGGGCTTTTAACGGAACTTAATTCTACAAGGGATATCATTGAAAAAACAACAGGGGAAAAGAAAGGACTCTGGAAGCGCTGCCTAAAATTATCTGTTCCCTGCGCTTAAAGGAAAGCTAAACTTATGAGAATACTCGCAATAGATTATGGGGAAAAAAGAATAGGGCTGGCGGTAAGCGATCCACTGGGCATAACGGCCCAGCCTTATGCAACCCTTCAAAAAGACGGTACAGAAGCTAAAAGAATACTCGAAATAATCAAGGATAAAGAAGTTACAAAAATAATTATAGGATTGCCGATAAACATGAACGGCACTAAAGGCGAATCTGCCGCGCGAGTTGAAGCTTTTGTAGAATATTTAAAAACCATAATTACGTTGGATATTGAACTTGTTGACGAGAGATTGTCCACAAAAGAGGTAACAGACAGGCTTATTGAGTTCGATATGTCAAGGGAAAAACGCAGGCAGAACGTTGACAAACTTGCCGCCACACTGATTTTAGAAACATATTTAAATAGAAATCCGGCAGTTTTTTAGTTAAAACCGGTAGGATTCAATGAAATCAATAATTCTTAGAACTACATTCATCGTGCTATCCTTAAGCCTGATAGTAACCCTATTTTATAACTTTTCTATACCTAATAGAGAAGTTATCCTTACTATACCACACGGCAGTAACGGAAAAACAATTACAGAACTTTTATATGAAAACAGGCTCATTTCAAACAAAAAAATATTCATACTTTTTTCTGGCTTTACACGTTCAACGAAGAAATTTCAAAGCGGTACTTATAAGTTAAACCAGAAAATGGATATGTTCAAAATAATGGATATATTAAAAAAAGGGAAAGTTTACTCGATAAAATTTACAGTACCTGAAGGGTACACAAGTGTTCAGATTGCAGAATTACTTGAACAAAAAAATCTGGGGAATAAAAAAGAATTTCTAAAAATAGCCGAAAAAGAAAAACTTGAGGGATACCTTTATCCAGAGACCTATTTTATCCCATACGGTTCCGCCGAAAAAGAAATAGCAGCTTTTATGGTTAACGAGTTTAAAAAAAATTATACACCTCAACTTGCAGAACAAGCAAAAAAGCTAAAAATGTCAACACAGGCTGTTATAACGCTTGCTTCTATCATCGAACGGGAAGCTGTTTCATCGGAAGAAAGAGCCCTGATTTCAGGAATATTCTACAACAGGCTTAAGAAAGGATGGATGCTCGAATCCTGTGCAACGATCAGATATGCTTTAAATAAATATACTGACAAGATTACTTACAAAGACCTGAGAATTAATTCTCCCTATAATACCTATGAACATCATGGATTGCCACCTGGTCCTATTTGTAATCCCGGGATGCCTTCAATACAAGCAGCTCTAAATCCGGCGAATACAGACCTTATGTTTTTCTTTTCTAATGGGAAAGGAACTCATGAATTTTCAAAATATTATAAACAACACCTGGAAAAACAAAAAAAACACCTATGAATCTGACTGAACAAAACCTTAACTTACTTTTGGAAGCCAACCGTATTCTTTCTTCAACGCTTAACACCGATGAAGTCCTGTTAAAAATCATGGAACTGGCCACGCAAATTGTATCTGCTGAAAGCGCTTCGCTGCTGCTGTATGAAGAAAAAACAAACGAACTTACTTTCGATGTGGTTATCGGCGGGGAAAAAGAACAGAAAATTAAACAGCTAAAATTAAAAATCGGAGAAGGCATCGCCGGCTGGGTAGCGAAAGAAAAAAAATCCCTGGTAGTGAATAACGTTTCTAGTGATAAAAGATGGGCGAAACATGTTGACCGGCTTTCTGAATTCAAAACCAATTCACTAATTGCCGTACCCTTACTCTACAAGGACAAACTTCTTGGCGTGATTGAAACCATTAATCATAAAGACGGAACGGATTTTACAGGCAAAGACCTTGAACTTCTGGAGGCTTTCAGCGCCCAGGCAGCAATTTCAATTGAAACCTCGACGCTTTTTTCCAGATTGAACACTGAAAAAGAAAAATTTGAACTTATATTCTCACAAATGACAGATGCAGCCTTATTCTTTGATACTACCGGAGATATCATTTTTTGTAACAATGCCTGTTCATCCCTCGTCGGATTGATGAAAAACGATATTTTTTCAACATTTAAATCTTTTACGATTACCCCTGATTTCAAAACTGCATTTAATGATTCAAATGATACTACTACGATTAATTTTTCTCATAAAGAGAGGCAGCTATATTTTTCAGGAAAACTTAACAGAATATTAAATGAAATAAAAAAACCCATAGGTTATATGCTTCTTTTTCACGATGTCACTGAAGAAAGAAGAGAACAGATCCTGAAGAAAAATTTCCTTTCACTGATTTCACACAAGCTGAAAACACCTCTTGTCTCTATTATAGGTTACAGCGACATCGTTTCCCAAAAATTCGACACTGCCAGTGAGGAAAAACATTTTCTTGATATTATTAATCAACAGGGACAACACCTGGATGACCTGGTAAATAAACTTCTGGACTTTACCATAATTGAATCCGAACAGCATAAAATAGAGCGCAAGCCTGTTAAACTTAATGAAATTGTACAAAAAGTTATGATGAAAATGCAGGACTTCGTTTACCTTAACAAAGCAGACGTTACAATACATCCGTCGCTAAATGAAGTATCCCTAGTGATTGCTGATGAATCCATGATAATAATCGTACTAAAAAATTTGATCGAAAATGCAATAAAATTTAATCCAAATTGCCAGAAAAGTGTAACGCTGGAGAGATATGAAACCGGAAATATGGCCGGAATTTCAGTCCAGGATAATGGCCCCGGAATACCTCCTGAACAGAAACCAAAACTTTTTCAGGAATTCTTTCAAATTGAAGAATCTTTTACAGGACAGGTTAAAGGAATGGGGTTAGGCCTGGCTACCTGTAAATTGATTATAGAAGCCCACAAGGGGAAAATAGGCATAGATAACAATTCAAAGAATGGCAGCAAATTTTTCTTTTTGCTTGACAAAAATATACCAAAACAATAGCAAGGAAAAATATGAAATCGAAATACCATAGAGTGCGCGGAACCTACGACATCTTGCCAGACAACCTGGCCTTATACCAAAAGGTTGAAAATACTGCCAGAGGTATAATGAATGAAAGAGGCTTCAATGAAATCAGGATTCCTACTTTTGAAGAAGCAGGCCTGTTTATTCATACAACCGGGGAAACAACCGATATAGTTGAAAAAGAAATGTACACTTTTAAAGATAAAAAGGAACGTATTCTTGCATTGCGCCCGGAAGGCACCCCTGGAGTAGTCAGGGCTTTCCTTGAAAATGACCTTAATTCCGCTTTTCCCGTAAGTAAGTTTTACTACACGGGGCCGATGTTCAGGTATGAAAGGCCGCAAGGCGGCAGGCGCAGGGAATTTTTTCAGTTCGGCTGTGAATATTTCGGTAATGCCCATCCAACAGCCGATGCAGAGCTGATATTGCTTACAAGAGACATTTATTTTTCGCTTGGCATAAACAACCTGCTTATAGAAATAAACTCTATCGGCTGCGAAGAATGCCGGCCAAAATACCGCGATAATCTCATAGACTTCCTGAATAAAAACAAAGAAAAACTCTGTGAAGACTGCAAGGTCCGCCTGGAAAAAAACCCTTTAAGAACACTTGACTGTAAAATAGATAAGAACCTTTTTATTGAAGGCAAGGTTCCTACTATCAATAAAGCTCTTTGTACCGATTGCGCCTCTCATTTCGGGCTTCTACAGGATTTACTCAATGAAGCAAGCGTAAAATTCTCCATTAACCCTTATATTGTCCGCGGCCTTGATTACTACACAAGGACAGTTTTTGAAGTGAAAGTTGAAGGAACTGACGCAATTTGCGCAGGCGGCAGGTATGACCGCCTGATAAAACTCATCGGGGGAGAAGAAACGCCTGCCATAGGTTTTGCCATAGGGGTAGACAGAACCGTTGACCTGCTTAAAACAATTAACATTTCAACCCCAAAAATATGTCCTGTATTTTTAGTAACCCAACAAAATGAAAGTGTAATAAAGAATTCCTTCGCGCTGCTTCAGCAGTTAAATACACAAAAAATCCCGGCTGTAGGGCCCTACCCCGGCAAAAGCTTTAAGGCGCAGATGCGCCTGGCTGATTCATCAGGCTCAAGGTATGTTCTTATTTTAGGAGAAACTGAAACACAAACCGGTTCTGCGACCATAAAAGATATGGCCGCAAAAACACAGGAAACATTGAAACAAAAAGAGGTTATTCAAAAATTAGTAAACATCTGTGACAAAAGTCACATTGACCAGGGAAAACCGATTTAATATAATTAAATGCTTCGTACTATACTTGTTACTATTTTTGTATTTACTATTAAACGACCTCACAAAAAACTATTCAACAAACTATGCAATGTCGTTAATATCAGGAAATAACCAAAATGGAATTCGGAGTTATTCAATAAACCTGAACAGAAAAACAAAATTCGTAGGAAAATAGGAGAAGGAAAAGGAAATGAAAAAAAACCACACCATACTGGGATTGATAGTAAGTTTAGTTGCTATTTTAATCGTATTTCTTTTATGGTGGACCGGAACATCCGACGTTTGGGAAAACAAATTTTTTGACTACAAGTTTAAAGTCAGAGGAGCAAACGATGTTTCAAAAAATATTGTTATTATAGGGATTGATGACGATTCATCTGCGATGTTCGGCAGGTGGCCCTGGCCAAGAAGTATTATCTCGCAAGGCGTTAAGTATTTAAAAAGTGCAGGAGCCAAAGTTATAGGGGCTGATATCCTTTTTATCGAATCAAGCCAGGATAAGAGCCAGGACACCGCCCTTAATCAAGCCCTGGCCTATTCCAAATGCGTTGTAGGCGCAACTGTTTTTGATCAAATACCGGAGAACATCGTAGAAACAATCGACGGTAAAATAGTTTACAGGGAAACGACTAAAGAAGTATTGACCCTGCCGAATAAAACGTTTAGAAAATCTTTTATCGCAACAGGTTTTACTAATGCTTACCCTAACCTCTCGGACGGTGTATTAAGGCTGGCGGCCCTCAAAAGAAACTTCGAAGATCATACCTATTATTCTTTTGACATGCACCTGGGTGCAAAATATTTGGGTAAAACACCGGAAGAACTCAAAATACCCGAAGCTTTTCTAGTGAATTATCACGGCCCTGCAAACACCTATACCCGCTATTCATTTTCCCTGATATATGACAACAAATTCCCAAAAGAATGGATCAAAAACAAAATTGTGCTTATAGGTTCTCTTTCAACCGGAGCTTTTGACCATTTCACTACCCCATTTGAAGCTATTTTCCCGGGCGTAGAATTTCACGCCAATGTAATCGACAACGTAATTAACAATAACTACATCCGTGAAGTGCATGCTTTTATAGTAATAGCTGTCACGCTTTTATTAACCGTTTTCATAAGCCAATTGGTGATACGTATTAAAGCAGTCACCGGTGTGTTTTTGTATATTTTCAGCCTTATTGCATACTTCATTTTCACCTATCTTCTATTCTCAAAATTCAACCTGCACCTGGATTTTTTAAAACCTGCATTAGGCATGACTGCATCATATATAGGCATTATGGGCTACCGCTTCAGAACCGAAGAAAAGGAGAAACGCTGGATTAAAAAAACCTTTTCGTCTTATATGAGCCCTCAGGTAATAAAAGAACTCGCTGAAAACCCCGATAAATTAAAACTTGGCGGTGAAAAAAAATTTATGACCGTATTTTTCTCCGACATAAGAGGGTTCACAACTATTTCCGAGAAATACCCTCCTGAAGAAGTAGTAAGTATTTTAAATGAATATCTAAGCGCCATGACAGAAATAGTTTTTAAATATGAAGGAACCCTGGATAAATTTGTAGGGGATGAAATAATGGCATTCTGGAATTCGCCGTTGCAGCAGGAAGACCATGCAATGATGGCCATTAACTGTTCCTTTGACATGCTTGACAAACTTAACCAGTTGCAGGAAAAATGGAAACAGGAAGGCAAACCCATTATTGACATAGGCATAGGCATAAATTCCGGAGAAATGATCGTAGGAAACATGGGGTCCTTTCAAAGGATGGATTATACGGTAATCGGTGATAATGTAAACCTGGGCGCCAGGATTGAATCATTAACCAGGCAGTATAATACTAAAATGATAATTTCCGAATTCACTTATGAAATAGTCAAAGACAAAATCGATGCAACCCATTTGGGTGAAGTCAAGGTTAAAGGCAAGACAAAACCAGTCAACATTTACGATGTGAAAAGGAAACTCTCATGATAATTTTTTGGCGTCTTTTATTGGCGCATTTTTTAACTGATTTCACTCTGCAGACCAATTTCATTGCAAAATGGAAAAGAGAAAGCATTTTCGGGGCCCTAGCTCATTCAGGTATATTTTTACTTCTATCAATGGTGTTATGTGTATTCTCAGATAACTTTTCAGGCCTTACAACGCACTACTTGTTTGATGTCTGGTGGAAGCTGCCCGGATGGCTATGCGTAATGCTTATTTTCATTATCCATTTCGGTGAAGACTATTACCGTATTTGGAGTATAAAAGAAGGGGGATCTTCTGACAACCTCCTATTTTTTATTTGGGACCAGTTCATTCACATTATCCTGATATTTTTGTTTTCTCCGATAGATACATCATTTTCCATTTCTGAGCATTGGGTTGTAATCGCAATATTGCTTATTCTGGTTACCCACTTTAGTTCTATTTTCATTTACTATATAGAACAGCTCATTTACGGACCGGAACATATTGCAACAGGGCTAAAAGGCAAGTATCACCTTATGCTAGAAAGGCTAACAATATTCGGGTGTTTTCTGCTGCCCGGACGCTTTTGGATGATGGTAATTGTTGTTTTATTAGCCCGCGTATTTTTATATAAACCAACTCACGATTTTAGTAAAATAAACATTATTTCAAGTGTTTCACTTTCTATATTAATCGGTTTATTGTCCAGATTGATACTTTATTAGGAAAGAGGGTAAATGTGGAATTAGACCGGACAAAACAAAAACTTCAATCTTACCTGGCAAGAAAGGTGTGAAGGAACTTAGCTCGACCCAAAAGTGGTTGAAGCCTTTTTAAAAACGTTGACACATGAAGAGAACAAAAACAAATGACCGCGGTCCTTTACCTGGTTGCCACACCGATTGGAAACCTTGAAGACATCACTTTACGCGCCATTAGAACCTTAAAAGAAGTTGACCTTATAGCTTGTGAAGATACCCGAAGGACAAAAATTTTACTGAACCATTATGCTATATCAAAAGAACTTGTCAGTTACCATTCATACAGCCAAAACTCCAAGACTGATTTCTTAATTGAAAATTTGCTTTCCGGGAAAAATGTTGCCTATGTTACTGACGGCGGGACTCCGGGGATTTCTGATCCGGGCGAAGAACTTGTAAGAGAAGCGCTGAAAAATAACATAACTGTTGAAAGCATCCCTGGCCCCTCAGCATTAATTTCAGCTCTTGTTTGTTCCGGCTTGCCTGCAAATGGATTTATATTCTTGGGCTTTTTGCAAAGGAAACCCGGCAAGATAAAAAAAGCACTCAAGAAAGCGGCAGAATTAGAAAAAACCATAATATTTTATGAATCGCCCTTCAGAATTGTAAAAACTATCAGGTTATGCAAAGAAATCTTCGCGGAAGCGGAAAATACCCGGTGCGTTATTGCAAGAGAACTGACAAAGAAATTCGAGGAAATAATAAGAGGAACTTTATCCGAAGTTTACGATGACATTTCGCAAAGAAAAGAAATTAAAGGTGAAATAGTGGCTTTAATAAACCCCAAAAATAAAGGCAAAGAAAATGAACGCGATTAAAGTTGGTATTATCGGCATTACCGGCTACGCCGGAGAAGAATTAATAAAAATTTTATTTCAACACCCAGGTATTGAAATAAAATTTTTAAGCAGCCGTTTTGACAAGCCGAAGAAAAAACTTTCGGAAATATATTCAAATTTAAAAAATATTCCAGATATTGATTGCACCAGCCTGGATATTGACAATAACTTGAAGGAATCTGAGCTTAAAAATACTGACGTGGTTTTTCTTGCTTTACCGCACGGCACTTCTGCACAAATCGCCAAAAAAGTTTTAAAGGCCGGCAAGAAAGTAATCGACTTAAGCGCGGATTTCCGTTTAAAAAATCCTGCTACTTACAAAAAATATTATGAACTGGAACATCCATGCCCTGAGCTGCTCAAGGAAGCAGTTTATGGCCTGCCTGAACTCTACAAAACACAAATTTCAAAAGCTAAACTAATCGCTAATCCGGGATGTTATCCGACATCAGTAATTTTGGGAAGCATGCCCCTTTTAAAAAACAAACTCGTTAAGAAAACGTCAATAATTATTGATTCAAAAAGCGGGTATTCCGGGGCAGGCAGAGAATTTGTAAAAAAATACCTGGCTGCGGGGCTTCCAAACACATTCGCATATAAAACCGGCGGGAAACACCGCCATATACCTGAAATGGAACAGGAACTATCACTCTTAACAGAAAAACCTGAGGAGTGTAAAATCATTTTTACGCCTCATGTCGTGCCTCAGGAGCGGGGAATGTATTCGGTTTTATATTTCGAAATATTAAGAAAAATATCTTTGACTGAAATTGCCAGCCTGTATAAAACATTTTATAAGGACGAACCTTTTGTCCGGGTGCTGGGTGAAGGCAAAGAACCTCAGACTATAAACGTTACTAACACAAATTTCTGTGATATTGGTTTTGCACTCTATGAGAGTAAAAATATCCTCATAGTTATGTCAGCCTTAGATAATTTAGTCAAGGGCGCTTCAGGCCAGGCTGTGCAGAATATGAACCTCCTGTATGGATTAGATGAAAAAACCGGCCTCCAGTAAACTCTGGGTAATGCCAACGGAGGGAGGAAAGAGAAAGTATCACCTTGGAAAAAATTTGGTAGACGCTTTACAGAAGGTAGGGATTCAGTGAAATTCTACGGTTATTACTTTTTATTGCGATAGGGGGAATAAACCTTTTAAATGCTCCTGAAGTAATAAAAGCCGGTGCGGACGGATTATGTGCGATTTCAGCAGTAGTATGTTCAGAAGATGTGCAAAGCAAAATAAGAGAGTTTCAAAAATTGTTTTTAAGAGGAAGCTGATGAGTTTATTTTATGTTGCCCTAGCCTGTGTTTTTTGGGGACTGGTACCCACCATAACAAAATTACTCCAGCAGGGACCCTGTGCTGATCCTAAAAGCCTGGCTTACCTGCGTTTTTTAATTGGATTTATTTTTTGCTTTTCATACTGCACATTGTCGGAAGTGGTTTAATCGTTACAGGCATATTTTTAGACTCTATTTGACTTTACCCTTAAGTATTGCTATAAACATTAGCTGAATGTTTCTTGGGGTGTTAGTGTAGTAGTCAACACGCCTGCCTGTCACGCAGGAGATCACGGGTGCGACTCCCGTACACCCCGCTTTAAAACCATGCCTATGGTATCAGGCAGTAATAGAATTGTTCAGCCCGCCTGAATCCAAATGGGTTAAGATGGCCCGCCAAAAATTACCAACCGCAAAAGAACTTTGGCGAAAAGAAATGGAAAGCAAAGACACAAAAGTCGAAGATTACATGCTGGAATAAAAGCTTCATGTTTGGCAATATTTTCACGTTTATTTTAAGCTTGCTGCTTTTACCGGTATGTTATGGCATCGGCAATAATTTTTTCCGGCTGATCCTGAAGGTTAACAGCTTTTCAGGGATTGAGTCGCCGTGGACGTATTTTATCTGCGGCGCAATAAGTTACATTTTTTTGCAGTTGATTTTTTTCAGGCCTCTTAGAATTTATGTTTTTGGCCATGAATTTGCCCATGCAATCGCCGGATGGCTGACCGGTGCCAGGGTAAAAACTTTCAAAATAAAAAAATCCTCCGGAAGTGTTTCGCTTACAAAAATAAACATTTTTATTGCGCTTGCTCCGTATTTTATCCCGATATATTCAATAGTGCTTATATTGTTTTACGCGTTATTTAACATTTGCACCAAAAATGTGTATAATGTAAACCACTACTTCCAATTTTTACTTGGAATCACTATATCTTTTCATGTTGCACTTACAGTTTTTGCAATAAATCAGGGCCAGAGCGACCTGGAAAAGTATGGGGTTATTTATTCGTTATTATTGATTTTTGTTTCCAATTGTTTGATTTTAGCAGCAATGTTTTCGGTTTTTTTCCAGGTATCATTTTTAGAATTCCTAAAAGATTCCGTAAAAGATTCCTGGTACGCATATTTATGGGCCTGCCACCTGCTAATCAGGGCTAAAGAGAATATATGGACGAAACTGTAATTTGTCATTACGGCTATTCAGAGATAAAAAGAAAGTTGATGCACTTTCTCATATTGATTTACCCGGTGATTTACAATACCCTGCCTCTTAAAATTGTGCTTAGCTTTGCAGGCGGCCTGGTAGTAGCGGATATAATTGTTGAATCCTTCAGGTTTGTATACCCTTCCTTTAATGCATTTACGCTGAAAGTATTTCATGGCTATTACCGCGAAGCAGAATCTAAAAATATCAGCACTTTAATCTGGACGTTTTCCGGGGCTTTTCTAACCATGTTTCTTTTCAGTAACAAAAATATTGTTACGGCATCTTTGCTTTATATGGTTTTTGGCGACAGCCTGGCCTGCCTTTTTGGCGTCAGATTCGGCAAAACAAAAATAATGGATTGCAAGACGCTTGAAGGCAGTTTCGCTTGTTTTGTTGTCTGTTTTGTCTGCGGAATATTTTTCCTGCCCTGGCCTTTGGCAATTTTGGGCGCGTTTGTAGCGACCATAATGGAACTTCTTCCTTTGCCGTTAAATGACAATTTCTGGGTGCCCGTTTCATCGGGGCTTTTTCTTACCTTGCTTTCGAGATTGTTCTAAAACCTTATGACAGAAAATAATTTAAGCATTAAAACTGTCAACCTTAACAAAACCTTCAATAATCTTACAGCCGTAAAAAACATAAATCTTGAAATCAACGCAGGTGAAATTTTTGCTTTCCTGGGCCCCAACGGCGCGGGCAAAACTACTACAGTAAAACTGCTTTGCGGCCTTCTGCGGCCTACCTCAGGTGAAATTTACATCTGCGGGAAAAAGGCATCGAAAAACAGCTTGGAAATAAAAAAAATTATCGGACTGGTACCGGATCATCCATTTATCTACCCCAAACTTAAAGGCGTGGAATTTCTCCAGCTTATCGGCGATGTTTATAATGTCAGTGCCGATGAACAGAAAGAAAGAATACCCGAACTTTTTAAAACCTTCGCTCTGGAAGAAGCGTCTTTAGATCTGATAGAAACTTATTCGCTCGGAATGAGGCAAAAACTGGTTATATGCAGTGTTTTACTGCATAAACCCCGGATCCTTATCCTTGATGAACCGCTGGTAGGGCTGGACCCGAAAAGCGCGAGGCTTGTTAAGGATATTTTCCACGGGCTTGCCCGGCGGGGTACAACAGTTTTTATGTGCACACATATCCTGGAAATAGCGGAAAAACTCGCAACAAAAATCGGGATAATCCACAAAGGTGAGCTTATTGCTTTAGGCACCAAGGAAGAAATCCGCGCAAAAACTACAAATACCGGCACGCTTGAAGATATTTATCTCGAACTTACCGGCGGTTTTGAATACTCCGAAATTTTAAAATTCTTATAATCTATGTTTTTTCTTCGTGTCAAATTTAAATCCTTTGTCAATTCTATAAGAAAGCGGACATTAACTGATTGGATAAAAATATCAATCGGGGTTGCTCTTGGTATTTCCTTTCTATATTTGCTTTATATCGGTTTCTACCGCCTGTTTGTGTATGTGCAAAAAATTCAGATAATCGGATCACTGCTCTTATTGAAGTTTTTGGGAATAGCATTTTTTACTTCATTTTTGATGGTGATTCTTTCCTCGGTAATATCTTCATTTTCTACCATATACTTTTCAAGCGATTTAAACCTGCTCATGACCATGCCGGTAAAACCCTGGAAAGTTTTCTTAATAAAAACTTTTGAAACGTCTTTTCAGGCCTCCTGGATGATGCTGGTAACGCTTATTCCTTTTCTGGCCGCATATGCCGCTGTAAAAAATGTGGGATTGGGTTTCTTTTTGGTTTTTGGCGTGTTATCTGTCCCGTTTTTTTTCACAAGCGTAGCTATAGGTATTTTGATAAGCCTGGGGATAATGTTTATGTTCCCTTCGTCAAAATCCCGTGATATCATTTTATTTGTCGCAATTTTTTTTGGTTCGCTCTGTTACGTGCTTTTTCGGTTCATCGAACCGGAAAGGCTTGCCAACCCTGATGCTTTTTATGACGCAGTCCAATATTTAGCGTATTTGAATGCTCCTGTAGCAAAAATATTTCCTTCCTGGTGGTTTACGGAATCCTTGAATGCAATAACAATAAACAACAGCCGGCTTTTGTTGAATGATTCTTTATTGATCGTCGGAACCGCATTCATATTTTTGTTAATTCTATTGGTTCTCGCCGAAAAGTATTACTATCCGGTAATCACGAATATTCATCTGGGTACCGAAAAAAGAAAACAGGGGTCAGCCAAAGCGGCAATTGCAAACAGTTTGAAAATTTCTAAATTTAGTTTTTTTATTAAAGACATAAGAGTTTTTTTCCGCGATACTAAACAATGGTCTCAGGTTCTGCTTGTTATTGCCCTGGTGCTGGTTTATTTATTCAGTATTCAAAAGTTACCGAAAAGTTTTACCGGTCAAAATTATCCTGTTGTTTATGTTTCAAATTTTCTTGCTTTTTTCAATATTGGCGCAGCCGGTTTCATATTATCCGCTTTGGCTTTACGTTTTGTTTTTCCTCAGATAAGCTTGGAAAAGGGGACATTATGGTTCATTTTTAGCATGCCTATGACAATTGAAAAATTTTTTGTTAAAAAGCTTATTATCTCCGCAGTACCTATGCTGTTTTTAGGGTTGATAATGGGTATATTTTCAAATTTATTGCTGAAAGTGTCTTCCCCGATAGTTTTTTGGTTTTCAAGCGGGACTATAATATTGCTTTCTATCGGCTTGCTCTGCATGTCACTGGGGCTTGGAGCGGGTTACCCAAAATTTGATTCTGATAATATTGTTGAAATAGAAGCGTCTTACGGCGGGATTTTTTATATGGTTTGTTCGCTTGTTTATATAGGGCTGACCCTTGGAATAGAAGCCATACCAATGCAGTTATTCATAAAGCATCAGCTTGGTTCGCAACTTTATTGGGGCGATCTCATCTGGCACGGAGTGGATTTACTCATACTTAATGCCATAGTAATAGGAATACCTATTTGGCGGGGCATCAAGTCCCTAAAAAACTACGAACTCCGTGAATGGAGCTACTAATTGCAAAATGATGTAATATATTATATAATAAATCCTCAACAAAGGCTAGCGAGAGGCGCTAGTTTTAAAAATAGGAGAGAGAAATGTCTAATAAGAGAAAAAAAATTCATCAGATTCTTTGGGTTTTATTCGGAATGGCGATGGCTTTAGCAGCGTGCAGCAAGGGCCAAAACGCAATAGTTGCGAAAGTGGGCGGCGAAAAAGTCACTGTTAAGGATATAGCACTGAGAATAAAGAGCGTTCCCTTTGGTTATCAGGAGTATTTAGCCACGGAACCCGGGCAGAAACAGTTTATCGATATCATGGTCCGCCAAAAAATCATCTTAACTCTGGCAAAGAAAAACAAAATCGACAAAAGAAAAGACCTTGCCCAGGCAATTAAAGATTTCAAGCAGGAATACGCCAACAAAGTCAAACAGTATGAAGAGGACATGATTGTTGAAACCTATCTAAAAGAAATTGAAACTACATTAAGGGTGACGGACGACGAAGTAAACAAGTACTACAATGACCATAAAAAAGATTTTATACAGCCGGTAGAAATAAAGCTCAGCCACATACTGCTTTCCTCCCAGGCTGACGCCGAGCAAGTTATTCAAAAGATAAAGAACGGCGCAGATTTTGAAGAAATGGCTAAACAGGTTTCATTAGATCCAGTAACAAGCAACCGGGGTGGCGATCTTGGCGCCTTTAAACCCGCAGAAATGCTTCCGGAATTCGCCGAAGTTGCAAAAAATCTTCAAGTGGGGGCAGTTACTGACAAACCCGTTGCGACTTCCTACGGCTTCCATGTCCTGAAAAAGACAAGCCAAAAGATACTTCCGGGAGTTTCAGCGGATAAAGCCAAGGATGAAATCAAGAAGATCTTAATTAAGGATAAATTTGACAGGTGGATTGAGGAACAGAAAAAGGACCTGAATGTTAAGGTTGATTATACTGTTCTAAAAGCGCTTTCAAAAACAAAATAAAAAATTGAGTGTTTAGGAGAAAGACTATGAAAAAGTACGTCATTTGCATGACGGCGTTGTTTGCTTTGAGCGGGCCTGTAATTTCAGCGGAAGTTATTGATAAAACCGTTGCTTTAATTAACGGGGAACATGTTCTTCTTTCCGAATACCAAAAAATTCTCAACCCCATAATTGAACAGTATAAGCTGGTCACCCCTAAAGCTGACCAGACTGATGACAAATTGAAGGAACTCAAGTCAAAAGTCCTGGATCAGATGATTGATGACCGGCTCCTGCTTCAGGAAGCAAAAAAGCTGAAAATAATAGTTTCTAAAAGGGAAGTTGAAGAAGGCATTAAGCAGGTTAAAACGCGGTTTAAAGACGAGGACGAATATAAGAATGAACTCAAAAAAGAAGGCCTAAGCGAAGAAAAATTTTCCAAACGTATTGAAGAACAGTTAAAGCAGATAAAATTAATCGATTCGCAGATAAAATCAAAACTCGCCGTTCCCAGCCAGGAAAGCGTCAAAAGCCTTTTTAATGACGTAAAAACAGCTATGGACGGAAAAGAAGAGCTTAAAGGCAAATCTGATGAAGATAAAAAAGATATCGAAACGCTTGCAAAACTGATTAAGAGGAAATACAGCGAATTGGTACGCGCAAAACATATTTTAATTAGGTCCTCAAAAGAGGATTCAATGGTCAAACAGGCTGCGGCAAAGAAAAAAATTGAAGAAGTGCAGGCAAAATTAAAAGCCGGAGACGATTTTTCGGAGCTTGCAAAAAAATATTCGGAAGATACCGGCAGCGCGGAAAACGGCGGTGACCTGGGTTATTTCGGCAGGGGCGACATGGTAAAAGAGTTTGAAGATGCTGCCTTTGCCCTTCCGGTTGGGGAAACATCCTCAATAGTAAAAACTGAATTCGGTTACCACATTATACAGTCTGAAGAAAAGAAAGCAGCAAGAAAAGTAGCTTTTGACGATTTAAAGAATGACCTTACTGATTATCTCCGCCAGAAGGAAGCTGAAAAAAAATACGCCGACTGGATAAAAGACCTTCGGAAAAAGGCTTCCGTAACAATTTCAACCCCGGCTGAATGAATGAATTTCCTCTTGTAATCATCACGACAGGGGACCCTTCGGGCATTGGCCCGGAAATCACAGTAAAATCTTTTATTGAAGCCCCGGAGCTTTTTAAGAAGTGCATACCGCTTATCGTAGGCGATTATTCCGTTTTAAAACAATTCCTTAACAAATCTCGCGTTAAGTATACCGTTAACTCAAAATTTATTCCTGAAAAAATATCTAAAAATACGCTCAATATTGTTGATTTAGCGGTTTTGAAAAACAAAACTGCAATGGGCGTGGTTTCAGGAACTTCCGGCGCTGCTTCGATTGATTACCTTAATTTTGCCGTTAATTTGCTGACCACTCATATTATAAAAAAACCGAACGCTTTTTCTTTGGTGACCGGGCCCATATCAAAGGAATCTGTAATAAAATCAGGGATTCAGGGGTTTAGCGGCCATACGGAATATCTGGCAGAAAAAACCTGTTCTAAACAATTTGCTATGCTCATGGCATCTGAAAAATATAAAGTTTTACTGGCAACAAGGCATATAGCGCTAAAAAAAGTTCCGGGTTCTATTTCTAAAAAACTATTGACCCAGCAGGTCTTGACTGTAATCAAAACCATGAGGGATTATTTAAATATCAGGCCTTCAGAAATCATAATGTGCGCCTTAAACCCTCACTGCGGCGAATCCGGACATATAGGTAAAGAAGAGGAAAAAATAATAATACCGGCAATTTTAGAATTAAAAAAACGGAATTTAAATATTTCCGGGCCCATTGCCGCTGAATACGCATTTTCAATTTCGATAAAAAACGATCTTATTGTATGTCAATATCACGACCAGGCAATGGCGCCCTTAAGGCTTTTATGCGGCATGAAGTTTGTAAATATAACTTGCGGGCTGCCTTTTTTGCGCGTTTCACCGGCGCACGGCACGGCATTTGACATCGCGGGAAAAAATTGCGCGGACCCTTCAAGCATGATGGAGGCTATTAAGTTTGCGTCAGGCAGTAATTGAGCCTCTTACAGAAGCTGATATCAGCCAAATTGTTGAAATTGAAAATGAATCCTTCCCGGACCCCTGGTCAAAAGAAAAATTCCGCCAGGAACTGGTTTTAAAATTTTCTTATTTTTTTACCGCAAAAATAGGCGAAGAAATAACCGGTTATATCGGCTTGTGGCATATAGCTGATGAAGGCAATATAGTCAGCCTGGCTGTTAAAAAAAACCGGCGGAAAGAAGGAATAGCAAGCCAATTGCTTGGTCATGTAATGAATTTTGCGCACCAGAAAGGTATTTTGGATCTTTATTTGGAAGTAAGGTTAAAAAATTTACCGGCACAAAATCTTTACACGAAGTTTGGGTTTGAGGCCGTATATAAAAGAACCGCTTACTACGGCGATGATGATGCGCTAGTGATGCATAAAAGGATAAAATGAACACAGCAGGAAAAACCATATTTAGTCTGATTTTGTTATCTATGGCTGTTACACAGGCCGTTGCACTGGAAACCGGCGATAGAAAGTATAATTCTTACCTATATTTTCTGCAGGGCGAGATTTTATTAAGACAAAATGATCCGGATGCGGCGCAATATAAACTTGAAAAAACAATTGAACTTGATAGAAACGCTGTTCCTGCCTATAAGGAATTAGTTTTTCTTTACCTTCAGTCAGGGAATTATGAAAAAGCCCGGATGCTTGTCAAAACGCTTAAAAATCTTTCCGATAATATTGACACAAAACTATTTTTAGGCACTTATTACGTTTATGCCGGCGACACAACAAGCGCCATAAACCAGTATCAGGAAGTTATAAAAAAAGATCCTGAAAACGCTGAAGCAATAATAATTCTTGCGGGGATTTATTCCGAGATAAATCCTGAAAAATCTCTAGGCTATTGGGATAGATACATTGCCCTTAAACCGGACTCGGGAGATGCGTACTACAGGAAAGCGGTTGTTTTAAAAAAACTTAACAAAACCGAAGGGGCAAAAAAACTGCTCCAAAAAGCTATCGGGCTTCAGCCGGACGACCTTTTAACCCGTGTGACCCTGGCGGAAATTTATGAAAGCGAGCAGGATTACATCCTTGCCGGGGATGAATTATATTATTGCGCCGGCCTTGATAAAAATACTTACGGTTATTATATACGCGCCGGTGAAATGTACATGAGGGCTAAAGATTATGAAAAAGCGGAGAGGGTTTTTAAGGAAGCTCTCCCTGTTTCAAAAAATGATCCGGTAGTTTATTTTTGGCTTGGACTACTGTATGAAAACAGGATGGACTGGAAAACAGCAAGCGAATATGTAGAAAAATCTTTGACCGGGAAATCTGACATAGCGGGTTATGAAAAATTGAGTTACTATTACACTCAGCTGAACGACGTGAATAAGGCCCTCAAAACATTGGAACAGGCGCTGAAACTTAATCCAAAAAGCGCTGAAGTGAATTTTTTTCTCGGGCTTGGTTATATGGATTTGAAAAAAAACGGTAAAGCTGAAAAATATTTCCTAAGGACAGTTGATTTAGATCCCAATCTTTCCGATGCGTATTTTTACCTTGGAACGATTTATGAGCAATCCGGAAAATTTGACAAAGCGCTGCCCAACTTGCGCAAGGTTGTTGAGCTTACTCCAAAAAACGCAGTTGCGATGAATTATCTTGGGTATTGCCTGGCAGACAGGGATGTCAGCATGGATGAAGCAGAAACTTTGATAAGAGCTGCGCTTGAAATTGACCCTGAAAACAGCGCATACAGGGATTCTCTTGGGTGGGTTTATTTTAAAAGAGGAAAATACCAGGAAGCAAAAATGGAAATAGAACAGGCCTCAAAGAACCTTAAAGACCCTGTTGTTTTTGAGCATCTGGGTGACATAGAAAAAGCGTTGGGAAATAAGAAGAATGCTGAGAGTTTTTATAAAAAAGCGCTCTTTTTGGAACCAAAAAACAAAAATATAAAGAAAAAGATAAAAGAGTTGAAAATATGAAGATATTAGCTCCCGCCAAAATTAATTTATTCCTTGAAATAACCGGAAAGAAAAAAACCGGGCAAGGCACGTATCATACGCTAAACACAATATTTCAAACAGTAAATCTTTGTGATGAAATCGTCATTTCTCCGGGGAAATCTCACAGAATAGATTTTACATGCGACTGGACGAAAATAGGAATCGCTGAATCATCTCCGGTTGAGGATAATCTTTGTTTCCGCGCCGCATCTGCTTTAATGGAATATCTGGAGGAGAAAAAAGGTGCAAGAATAAAACTTGTCAAAAAAATACCGGCAGGCGCAGGGCTTGGCGGAGGTTCTTCGGATGCTGCAGCTGTTTTAATCGGACTTTTAAAATTCTGGAACAGAAAGATTGATAAGAAAAACTTGAATGAAATTGCTTTGAAATTGGGCGCGGACGTGCCTTTTTTCCTTTATGGAGGCTGTTGTTTTGCTCAGGGGGTAGGGGAAAAACTGACTCCTTTGCGCACTTCCTGGGAGAAGGAACCCTTGAATATAGTCCTGGTAAAACCGGGTTTTTCGAAATCAACTGGAGATGTTTATAAAAGATATGATGAAAGGGCAGTAAAAAGGTTGACAAAGTTTAATAATATTCCTAAAATCAAGAGAGAAAAGCTGGTTGATTTAAACAGCCTGAAACTGGTAAACAGCCTTGAAGAGGTAGTTTTCGAAAAATATCCTGAGCTTAAAGCTCTAAAATGCAATTTTATAAATATGGGCGCTTGCGCAAGCCTGATGTCCGGCAGCGGAACGACAATATTTGGGGTTTTTGAAAACGGGCTTATAGCTCAAAAATCTTTCGTAGAATTCAAAAAAAATGGTTTTAACGCGTGGTTAATTCATACCCTTAATGGAGGTGCGTTATGGAAATCACAGAAGTTAGAATTTCCCCGAGGGAAAAAGTAAAGCCAGCCGGTCGCTTGACATGGTCGGTTTTTTTTGCTAAACTTTCGACTCCTGCAACATAATCGAAACAAAGCGGGTTTTTTTTTATTATGGGAATATACAAAAAAGCTATTCAATTTCTGAAAGAAGTTTATGGAGAGTTAAAGAAAGTCAGCTGGCTTTCTAGGAAAGAAGTTATTGCCACGACAATTGTGGTTATAATATTCATGCTGATTACTGCCGCTTTTGTGGGCGTAGTTGATTTTACACTATCAAAGCTGTTGGGGATTTTTCTTGGAGGTAGATGATGAGTCGCGGCTGGTTTGTCGTAAGGACACGCTCTGAATACGAAAAAAAGGTGAAACAATCACTTGAAAAAACTATAGCCAATTTAGCGTTAGGTGAAAAGATATTCAAAGTAGTCGTGCCCTACGAAGAAGTTGTCGAACTGCGCAGAAACAAAAAATATGTCAAAAACAGGCCGTATTTTACGGGCTATGTTTTTGTCGACATGGATTTAGACCAGGATACTTACTGGGTTGTCAAAAATACTTCGGGCGTAAGCGGTTTTCTTGGAGGAACGACGCCCATCCCTTTGCCGGAAGATGAAATACAAAATTTAATCGGAATTATAGAAAGGCCTGCCCAGGTAAAACCTGCAATAAGTTTTGAGAAAGATGAAACTGTAAGGATCATTGACGGCCCATTTGTGCATTTTATGGGTGTTGTGGAAGAGATCAATGAAGAAAAGGGCAAATTGAAAGTTATGGTTACAATTTTTGGCCGTTCCACTCCTGTTGAATTAAATTTCTTCCAGGTAGAAAAAATTTAAAACCAGTTATTTTGGAGAAACAATATGGCAAAAAAAGTAAAAACGCAGATTAAACTACAGATACCGGCCGGCGCAGCAAATCCGGCGCCTCCGGTAGGCCCCGCATTAGGTCAGCACGGTGTTAATATAATGGAATTCTGTAATCAATTTAACACAAGAACAAAGGCGATGGAAGCAGGCATGGTTATTCCTGCAGTTATCACAATTTTTGACGACAGGGCTTTCACTTTTATCCTTAAGATGCCTCCGGTTTCTGCATTGCTGAAAAAAGCGGTAGGGATCGCAAAAGCAAGCGGAACGCCCAATAAGATTAAGGTTGGCAAAATATCAAAAAAACAGGTTCAAGAGATTGCTAAGCAGAAAATGCCGGATTTAAACGCAAATGATATAGAAGCAGCAATGAACATAGTTGAGGGCACAGCTCGCAGCATGGGAATAGAGATAGAATAGAGGGGTATTAGAGAGGAAATAATGCCAAAAAGAAAAAATGAAATAGACAAGCTGGTAGACAAATCAAAACAGTATCTCATCGAAGAAGCCGTAGAATTAGTAAAAAAGGCGGCAAAAGCTAAATTTGATGAAACCGTCGATGTGCATATAAAGCTGGGAATAGACCCGAAGAAAAGCGAACAGCTTGTACGCAGCACGGTAGTATTGCCGCATGGAACAGGAAAGACGAAAAAAGTGGCTGTTATAGCAAAGGGCGAAAAAATTAAGGAAGCAGAAGCGGCCGGCGCAGATGTGGTAGGAGCGGAAGATTTAATGGAAAAAATATCTAAAGGCTGGATGGATTTTGATGTTTTAGTTTCCACCCCGGATATGATGAAAGATTTATCAAAATTAGGCAAAGTTCTGGGCCCAAAAGGGTTGATGCCCAATCCTAAAGCCGGAACTGTATCTTTTGACCTTGCGAAAACAGTTAAAGAAGTTAAAGGCGGCAGAATAGAATTCAAAAACGATGACTACGGAATAATACACAGCGCTGTCGGCAAAGCGTCTTTTGATAAAGAAAAACTGGCTGAAAATTTAAGAGCGCTCATAGAGACAGTTATCAAGTCCAAACCTTCTGCGATTAAAGGGATCTACATTGAGAGTATTAGTATCTCTTCTACCATGGGGCCCGGAATTAAGCTCAATCTAACCCAGAAGTTTTAAATGATCAAAAAATTATTCCGTTCAAAAAAACCAGCGCCGGAACAAAATACAAATTTGTTAGCAGGCGCGTTTTTTTGGTATAATTTCAGCGGTATGTGGTGCCAATGAGGTAAAGGAATGAATAAATTAAAAATCGGTTTGCCAAAAGGAAGCTTGCAGGAATCGACATTTGAATTGTTCCGGAAAGCCGGAATAAAGATTTATGCCGATTCGCGTTCCTATAGGCCTTCTTGTGACGATTCTGAACTTGATATAGTCCTGGTCCGGGCCCAGGAAATTCCCAGGTATGTCAATGAAAAAGTTTTTGATTGCGGCGTGACCGGGTTGGACTGGATTATAGAAACTGATGCCAAACTGAAGGAGATTTGTGAACTCTGTTACGCGAAAAGCGGATATAGGCCTGTAAAATGGGTTCTTGCTGTACCGGAAGATTCTCCTTTTAAATCCGTAAAGGATTTAAATGGCAAGCGCATAGCCACAGAATTGGTGGAAGTAGTAAGAAAGTACCTTAAAAAAAATAAAGTAAACGCAGAAGTTGAATTTTCTTGGGGCGCCACCGAAGTAAAGGTTCCGGAACTTTGTGATGCAATTGTGGAACTTACTGAAACCGGCAGCTCTTTAAGAGCCAATAAGCTGAAAATTCTCGAAGAAGTTCTTGTCTCGACAACCAGGTTTGTTGCAAACGCTGATGCATTTAAAAATCCCTGGAAAAGGGAGAAAATGGAGAATATATCCATACTTTTAAAAGGTGCTCTCACCGCTGAAAGCATGGTGGGATTAAAAATGAATATCGAGCAGAAAAATTTGCAGAATATATTAAAAATTCTTCCTGCTCTTAAGCAACCTACTGTAAGCCAGCTTACTCTGAAAGGATGGGTGGCTTTAGAGGTTATTCTTGAAGAAAGCGAAGTTAAAGTAATTATTCCCAAACTGAAAAAAACAAGCGCTCAGGGGATCATAGAATACCCTTTAAATAAAGTCATCCCTTAACAGCGGGGAATTCTTGAAACACTCCGAAAAAATTATTACGCGTCTCATAACATTTTTTGCGCTATTTTTCCTATATACCAGCCAGCTTTGCGCGCAGTACGCCGCATTCAAAAGAGATATGTTAGAACCTGCCGATATTTCTGAGGACATGGGATTCAGGTGTGTTAAAGATGAGTGATACTAAAATCAGGGTAAGGTTTGCCCCGTCTCCTACCGGTTTTCTTCACATTGGAGGAGCAAGAACAGCTCTTTTTAACTGGCTGTTTGCGCGCAGGTATGGCGGCACATTTATTTTGAGGATTGAGGACACTGACGAGGCGCGTTCTACCGATGAATCAGTAGGTGCTATTTTTGAGAGCCTGCAATGGATGGGACTTGAATGGGACGAAGGCCCCATGCCGGATGGAAAAACTCTTGGCGCTTACGGCCCTTATTTTCAGATGCAGCGCCTGGATCTGTACACTAAATATGCGGAACAATTAGTCAAAGAAGGCAATGCTTACCGCTGTTATTGCACCCAGGAAGAACTGGATCAAATGCGCAAAGAATTGACGGCCCGGAAACTTTCTCCGAAGTACAATGGCAAATGCAGAGAATTAACTGAGCAGGAATGCAAAGAAAAACAGGCTCAGGGCTTAAAATCTGTTATAAGATTCAAAATGCCGAAAGAAGGTAAAACTGAATTTAATGATTTGGTAAGAGGCACTGTGGGGTTTGAAAATGCATTGCTTGATGATTTTGTTCTTATAAAAGCAAGCGGTATACCGACATACAATTTTGCCTGCGTTATTGACGACTACTTAATGAGAATAACGCATGTTCTTCGCGGTGATGACCATTTGTCGAACACTCCAAGACAGATTCAGGTTAATAACGCTCTGAGATTCAGTAATATTCTTCAATATGGGCATCTGTCTATGATACTCGGACCGGACGGCTCCCGTCTTTCAAAACGCCATGGCGCCACAAGCGTCACTGAATACAGGGATCAGGGATACTTGCCCCAGACAATCATGAATTATCTCGCGTTGCTTGGGTGGTCAACACAGGATAGCCAGCAGTTATTTGAAAAGGACGACCTTATTGCAAAATTTTCTATAGAAAAATGTTCTAGAGCAGCGGCAGTTTTTGACTCTCAGAAACTATTATGGATGAACGGTGAATATATGAGGAAGGCATCAGTAGAAAAACTCCTGGAACTCGCTGCCCAAAACAAATTGATTGACATAACCGATGAAAAAAAATATAACTTGATGAAATTGGCGTTAACGCTTGAGCATGAGAAAGTAAAACTTCTTACAGATATACCGCTTAAAACCGAGTATTTTGTAAAAGAAGATATTACTTACGACCCGAAAGCGGTAGAAAAGGCGTTAAAAACGCCTACAGCAAAAGATGTTCTTTCGGATTTAGCCAAAAAGTTTGAAAGCCTGGATGTACAGGCTTTCAATCACGAAAGCCTCGAAAAGATTTGCCGTGAATATGCGACGGAAAAGATTTTGAAGACAAGCCAGATTTTCCACCCATTAAGAGTGGCTGCAAGCGGCAGGACGGAAGGGCCGGGGCTTTTTGAGATGTTGGAGCTTCTTGGTAAAGAAAAAGTTTTAAAGAGAATTAAACATGTGTTGGAAAATATAATAAGGTAGGTACCCCGCCACCCAATATTCTTCCTAGCGAATGACCTTGGGTGTTAAAGAGGAATAAATGGATAAAAATTTTATCGGATTGATAATTTCGCTTTCCGCAGGAGCCTGGCAGCATTTAGGCAAGATTGAGAACCCAATTACCGGCAAGATAGAAAAAAACATGGAAAACGCCAAGATGTCCATAGATATCCTGGAAATGCTTAAAGAAAAAACCAAGGGAAACCTTTCAGCAGAAGAAGAAAAACTGCTTGATAATACATTGGCTGATTTAAAACTGAATTATGTCGAAGAACTGAAAAGCGACGGTACTTCGGGCACAACTCATTAATTGCCGGGTAGTGTAATGGCAACACGCTTGCCTCTGGAGCAAGTTACTCTAGGTTCGACTCCTAGCCCGGCAGCTTTAATAATCTCCGTCGAGTGACCGTCGAGAAAATTCCACAGCATCGACGTAAAAAGCCCTAAAACGGCAATTCCTCGACGATAAAAATAAGCAGTAAATATCTGGGGATTCTCTGTTCCCTGCTAAATTAAAACCAGCGAAATACTTCCTGAAATACCTGCGCATAAACCTCTCTCTATCTCGGAATTCGGCCTTTTTCAGAATGAATTAGTTCAGAGCTTTTGGGCTCGTATTTTCACGTTATTTGAGACCTCTGGAATATCTGATAAAAAGTTCGAACCTCTCCAAAAAACAACCTCTCTGATTAATTTAGAGAGGTTTTAAGCCATTTCTTTGAAATTCATAGGACAGAAAACCCGGAATTAGAGAATATCGAGAGAATAAGATAGTTCAACAAGGGATCAAATATTTTGTTTGAAGGATATTGTCTTGAGGTATTACTTCGTTTCCATAAAGTTCAACGCACTTTTCTTTAAGCTGTTTTATTGACATATTTTCAAGTTCTGCAATCTGAGCTAAAACTGAGTCTTCCATTAGTGGCTCCTTTCCGAGATAACTTATGCCTATATTAGGGCATAGTATTCAAAGCAAGTCAAGGCCTAAAAAACGCTGTTTTTCCGATTCTAACCTTTGAAATTATCATTATAAAGTAGTATGATTATAACACGCGTCCGAGGATTGACACTGTCGCAAAGATAGCAAAATGATTAGGTGTTAAAATAGACAAATTAATGAATGGATAAATAAAATGAGCAATTTTATTACGAATAATGACGCAAAAGACCTTAAAAAACGGTTGATTGAGCTTCTTCAGAAGAGCGATGAACTTAAATTTTTGGTTGGTTTCTTCTATTTTTCTGGAATCCGGGAATTGTATGAAGGATTAAAAGCAAAACCAAATCAAAAAATTAAGGTTTTAGTAGGCTTGAATGTAGATTCCACTAATTATGGCATGATAGAGCTTGCAGATAAGGATGATCAAATATCCGACGAAGAGAAAACTTTTAAGTTCTTTGAATCAGTAAAAAAGTCTTTAAATACCGAAAATTTCGACAATAAAGAATTTTATGAACAAGTTAAGTTTTTTGTCGAATTAATTCGAACCGACAAGCTGCTAATCAGGAAAACCTACAAGCCTAACCACGCCAAGCTCTATATATTCAAATTAGAAGAAGGCCAGGTTGGCAGAAGGAATTTGTTTATTACAGGCAGCAGCAATCTTACCAGGGCGGGTTTATCAACACAGGAAGAATTCAATGTAGAAATAGGTGATTATGGTTTTGAAGATGCAGAAAAATATTTTGATGACTTATGGGCTGAAGCGGTAAAAATAACCGAACATGAAGAATCAAAAAAGACACTTATTGAGATGGTTGAAAAAGAAACACTTATAAAAGAAATTAACCCTTTTGAGGCATTTGTTATTGTTTTAAAGGCTTATCTCGATTCTTTTGAAGGGCGTGATGTTAGTGAGTCCTTGCAAGATGTACTTCAAAAAAATGGTTACACACCGTATCGATATCAGTTAGACGCCGTCAAACAGGCGCTTACGATTATAGAAAACAACAATGGTGTAATCATTGCTGATGTTGTAGGTTTAGGTAAGACAATCATTGCCTGCGCAGTAGCAAGAGAATTAAAAAAACGCGGTGTAGTTATCTGCCCTCCCGGACTTGTTGGTGATAAGAATAAAAACTCAGGTTGGAAAAAATATACTGAAGAATTTGACCTTCGTGAATGGGAAGTTAGGTCGTTGGGAGAATTAGAAAATATTGCTGAATTTGTCAGCAAACATAAGGATATTGAGGTCGTGATTATTGATGAAGCCCATCGTTTTAGGAATCAAGATACTAAGGATTATGAAGTTTTAAAGAATATCTGCCGTAACAGAATCGTCATTCTTCTTACTGCGACACCCTTCAATAACAGACCGGGCGACATTCTATCATTATTGAAGCTTTTTATTACTCCAAAAAAGTCCTCAATTACTCTTGAAAACAATCTCGTTGATAAATTCAAAACATTCAAAGGTACTTTTGACAGGCTTGGATATATAAAAAAATATTGGAATTCACCAAACAGCGCAAAACGGAAAAAAGCGGAAACCAATTACCAGTCATTTTTTGGAGATAAAACTATTCAGTTAGAAAAAGTAGCCCAACGCTCGCACTATCTTGCCAAACAAATTCGGGATGTGATTGAGCCGGTAACAATTCGCCGTAATCGTCTTGACCTTCAAAATAATCCCTATTATAAAGATGAGGTTAAAAACTTATCTAAAGTCGCGGACCCAAAAGAGTGGTTTTTTGCATTAACAAAAGAACAATCATCTTTTTATGACCAAGTTATAGGCAATTACTTTGGGGATCCTGATGCCGGCGGACAATTTAACGGAGCTATTTATCGGCCGTTTCAGTACGAAATAGAAAAAGAGAAGATTGTCGCAGAAAAATTGACCGAAAAAGAAAATTTCCAGTTTGTTCAACAGCGCGAACTTTATGATTTTATGCGCCGGTTGCTTGTTAAACGGTTTGAGAGTTCCTTTGGTTCTTTTGAACAGAGCATAAAGAATTTCAAGTGTATTACGGAAAATATACTGGAATTCATCAAAAAAACCGGAAAGGGTGATTATTACAAAGGCAAGTATATTTTGGACAGGTCACTTCTTGAAAAGATTCATAATCTGGATTTAGATGAGATAGAAAAGTATTTAGCTGAATATGTTGAAAATATTAACAAAGGTGAATACCCAAAAAACCATAAAATTTATGAAGTTAGTAATTTTTATGATAAAAAAGGTTTTATAACCAATATACAATCTGACTTGAAGCTCTTTGATGAAATCCTGGCTCATTTATCAAAATTAGATTTGGTAAAAAATGATCCTAAAACTGAATGCCTTTTAGAAAATATCAAAAAGGAAATTAAACAAAAACCCTTGAAGGATGAGCCCAAGAGGAAAATTGTTATATTTTCGGAGTATCTTGATACCGTTAAATACTTGGCTCCAATATTAGAAAAAAACTTTAGTAAGAAGGTTCTTGTCATAGAAAGTGACCTATCAACGCACAAAATATCCCAAATTAGTAAGGATTTTGATGCTTCGTATACAGATCAGGAAAATAATTATGACATTTTGCTTGCTACTGATAAAATATCGGAAGGCTTTAACCTAAATCGTGCGGGGCTTGTGATTAATTATGATATTCCCTGGAATCCGGTTCGGGTTATCCAGCGTATAGGCCGTATTAATCGTATAAGCAAGATGGTTTTCAAAGACCTGTATATTGTAAATTTCTTTCCTACTGAAAAGGGTTCTGAACTGGTAAAGTCACGTGAAATTGCAAGTAACAAAATGTTCCTTATTCATAATACGCTTGGAGAAGATGCTAAGATTTTTGATATTGATGAAGAACCTACGCCTTCAGGTCTTTATAATAGGATTCAGCAGAATCCTGATAATCAACTGGAAGAGAGTTTTTACACTAAAGCCCTTAAGGAATACCTGAAAATTGAGAAAATGCATCCAGGACTTGTTGATTTTTTGAGGAAATACCCTTCACGTATTAAAGTAGCCAAGAAGTATAGTGAGAATGAGCTGTTAGTATTCATGAAAAAGGGCAGATTGTACATTCATGGCATAAAATATGCAAGCGGTAACAAAACAGATGTTTGTCAGGCCACATTTGAAGAGGTGTTTGTTAAGATTGCCTGCGGAGAGGATGATAAGGCTTTGATATTAAGTGATAATTTTTGGGAAGCTTATGAGAATATAAGGAATTTTAAGGAATTTCGTGCTATTCCAACAAGTGAGCAAAGTCTTGAGCAAAAGGCTTTGAATAACTTAAGAACCCTGATAGATAATATTCATTCTGATGAGATTATGCCCCATAAGGATTTCTTGAGAACACTAAAGGAAGATATATTGGACTATGGCACATTGTCAGATTTCACTTTGCGCCGGATAGCTAATATGGAAAGTGCAGATGAGGTAAAGAAAAAAAGAACTGTGGTTGAAATAGCCGCCTTAAAGAAAGAGCTTGGCGAAGATTATTTGCTAAAAGAAAAATCTAATCAAAAAAATATGTCAAAAGAAATCATTGTCGCTATTGAAAATCAAAAAATATGAGTAAGGAAATACTTCAAGATATTATTAACGATTTTTCACTCGATAAATTTGGTCGTTTTTTTCGTGAAAAAAATCGTTCATTCGCATCTCGTCAGGAATCTTTAAATCAATATAATGATGACAGTTTCAAAGAATTTAATAAAATTGGGGAAATAAAATTCAGCGAAACTCAAAAACTGCTGATAATAACCTCAAAAGCCAATAACGGCCTTATTGAACGCTCCGGCAAAAAAGCTCAATACGAGAAAGCCAAGAAAATCCTGAAAGAACATCAATCCTGTGAAGCTGGCATATTCGTATTTTATGACACAGCTAGAAAAAATTTCCGTTTCAGTTTAGTGTATGACCAGCCAATTGGCACCAAGCGCACTTTCAGCAACTTTAGAAGGTTCACCTATTTTGTCAGCTCAGACCCGGAAGTAACCAACAAAACCTTTCTCACCCAGATAGGCAGCGGGGATTTTTCCACACTTGAGAAAGTAAAAGCAGCGTTTTCATTACAGACTGTTACAGATATATTTTATGAAGAGTTCTTCAAGGAATACAACAAACTTGTTGAAGCTGTTAAAAAAGAAAACAAGGAAATAGACAATGAAAAATCGCGGGATTTTGTCCTTTTATTTGCCGTAAGAACCATATTCCTTGGATTCATCCAGAAAAAGGGCTGGATAGGCAACGATGAGAAATTTATCCAGCGTTTCTTTAAGGAATACGAGGCAAAACACCCTGGTAAAAATTTGTTCTATGAAAGCTGGCTTAGCCCGCTTTTCTTTGAAGCGTTAAATACCCCTGTAGGAAGAAAGACAGCATATTCAAAAAACGATTTTTCTCCGGAAACAGAAAAAAACCTGCAAATGGCGCCTTACTTAAACGGTGGATTGTTTAAAGAAAAACCAGGTTATGACAATCAGGACTATCTTATTCCTGACAAAGAAATAAAGAGTTTTTATGAATTTCTCTTCTCGCATAACTTCACTATTGAAGAAAACTCCTTTGAAGATGAAGACTTGCAGTTAAACCCGGAATTCCTTGGCATAATCTTTGAGCGCCTTGTAAACAAGGCAAATGGAGCAGTATACACTCCGCGAACCGAAGTTGACCTGATGTGCCGTTTAACCCTGGTTAAATGGATAGAAAAAAATAGCCCTCTGCCTGTCAGCACGGCGAACCTGTACGAACTCTTTTTCCGCGAAGGCGAAAAGGAAGAAGACCAAAAACAGGGCAGTTTCTCCGAAAAAGAAACAAAAGAAATTATTGGTTTACTTGAAAATATTACTATTTGTGACCCGGCAGTCGGCTCAGGCGCTTTTTTGGTAGGAATGATTCTGGTGATTGACGAAATAGAGCAGAACCTGAAAACAAAAATTGGATTAAAGGATAACAATTCATTTGAAAGAAAAAAAAGAATTATCGGCCAATCGCTCTATGGTGTTGAAGTTAAAGAATGGGCGGTATGGATATGCCAGTTGCGCCTGTGGCTGTCGCTTTTCATTGAAGCGCCGGATGATATGAAAAACTCTCTTGAACCCATCCTTCCCAGCCTGGATTTCAAGGTGCGCCAGGGGGATTCGTTAGTCCAGCGCATCGGAAGCAAGGCATTCCCTGTACTGGGCCATGCCCAAATAGACGAATCAGTTAAAAGAAAAGTAACCCTGCTGAAGAACCTGAAAAACGAATATTTTGGCAACAAAACCGCATTAAAGGATTGGGAAGTAAAACAGAAAGAAATAGCAATTTATAATGAAATCCTGCAAAGCGAAATCAAAGAAAAACAAAACAAAATCCATAACCTGAAAAATACCGGCAAAAACCTTGAATTATTCAGCGATGACGCATTAAAACCGAATCAGAATGAATTACCCTTAAACAAGGAACAGATTGAACAGCTTGAAAACGAAGTAAACGAGCTTGAAGAGCAAAAACACAACATCCGCAAAGACAAACCCCTTATCTGGAACATTGAATTTGCCGAAGTATTTGTGGAAAAAGGTGGTTTTGATATTGTTATTGGAAACCCGCCCTATGTCCGACAGGAGGATATATCCGACCCCACAGGGAAAATCAGGGATAAAAAACAATACAAGGCGTTCCTTGAAGAAATGGTTAAACTTGATTTCCCTGAAAGTTTTCCTCAAAAAGCAAAAATCAATGCTCAGTCAGACCTTTACACATACTTCTATATCCGCGGCCTGCGCCTGTTGAACAACAAAGGTATACACACATTTATCTGCTCAAATTCCTGGCTTGATGTAGGGTACGGTGCCTGGCTTCAGAAATTTTTATTAGAGCGGGCACCTGTTGAATTGATTATAGATAATCACGCCAAGCGCAGTTTTAAAGCCGCAGATGTAAACACTATTATTTCCATTATCCATGCGCCTGTAAAAAAACCTGACAACAGCAAACCCATAAAATTTGTCGCCTTCAAAAAGCCGTTTGAAGAAGCCATATTTACCGAATATCTTCTCCAAATTGAAGAAGCAAAAGAAGTGGTCTCAAATGATATTTTCCGGGTCTATCCAAAAAAACAAATAGAATTGCTTGAAGAAGGCTGGGAATACCCGGAAACTGACTCGCCCAAACAGTTGCTTAAAGGCAAATTTGAATCAGGAAGTTACATAGGTGATAAATGGGGCGGTAAATACCTCCGTGCCCCTGACATATTCTTCACCATCCTTGAAAAAGGCAAAGGCAAACTGGTAAAACTTGGGGATATCGCAGAAGTTCGTTTTGGTATTAAAACCGGTGTCAATGAATTCTTCTATTTAACAGACGCGCAGACAAAAGAATGGAAAATAGAAAAAGAGTTTTTAAAACCGGTTATTAAAAGCCCTAAGGAATGTAAAAGTATTTTAATCAATCCTAAAGACTTAAAGTATAAAATATTCATCTGTAATAAAAGCAAGGAAGAATTAAAGGGGACAAACGCTCTGAAATATATCCAATGGGGAGAAAAACAAAAAACAGAAGATGGTATCTATTGGAAAGATGTATCTAGCGTAGCCGGTAGAAAACATTGGTGGGAAATCGGAATAAGAGAGTACCCATCACTTATTTTTCCTTGCGGTATTAGGGAAAGATTTATCACGTATGTTAACGAAAATAATATTTTAGCCGATAAAAGGTTATATGATATTTTTATAAGCAAAAACAATAAAACAGGGCTCTCTCTCTCTTTGAACGCAACATATATTGTATTAATGATAGAAATACAATCGCATAGCTATGGTGGGGGCGGTGGATTAATTGATGCCACGGTAATAGAAGTAGAAAAATTGACAATTTTGAACCCATCCTTATTCAAAATTAATGGCAATAGATCTATTAATGTTAATCGTGAAATCAAGTCCATTTTTGAAGAATGCGGGATAGACCCACAATCAAAAAACCCAATTGAAGAACAGGAACCAAAACCATTGCATGACAGGGCAGAACTAGACAAAATCGTCTTTGACGCGCTGGACTTAACAAAAGACGAGCGTAAAGAAGTTTACCGTGCCGTCTGCCGCCTCGTCTGGAACCGAATTTCAAAAGCAAAGAGTGTATGATAAATACTGAGTTAAAAATAAAAGATACAGACTTACGATTAGAAAAATATCAAATAGATATTTATAATGGATTGCGAGATATCGGTGAAGAAATTTCATCTATGTATTGTGATGGTGTAAGAATATTTAAAAGTGATTTTAGTTCTAGACCTTACATACTTGCACATTTAGCGAGAGAAATCGAAGGTTCAATAAGAGATATTTATGCTTCAACAAAAAAGGCCGAAATAAAGATATGTCCAACATGTGGCAACAAAAAGAAGAGTAGTCAAATTGACGAAATATGTGAAGTTTTAGGAGTAAGCAAAGATGATGACTTTGCTAAAAGATGGCACAAAATAGCAAAGGAATTTCATAAGTACGCGCATAGACAGGGTGGGTGGAACACCCCAAGAGAAAAAGAATCATTTAATGCGTTGTGGAAACAATTTGAAATAATATTATTAAAGTTAGTTGGGCAGTATTTAGGATTAATTATCTTGTTAGATCAAATATTAAAAAATAACAAACCTACCGAAAATATTTTAAAAACATTACCTAACTTATTGCAAAATGAACCAAGAAAAAGATATTTTTTCAAAAAACTTATATCAATACAATGGTTTCAGGATTTGTATGAACAAGGATATTTTTTACCAGGAAATGCACCGGGGCCAGTTCCGTCCAATCAAGAAGGGTATTTTATTACACCGGAATGGAATGTTTTGCCTTATCTTGAGAAAATATCAATACAAATAAAAGAAAAGCAGGAAGAAAACAAAGGGTATATTGAAGAATTACTGGATATTATTAAAACTGTTACAGAATATCATGTAAAAAACGATAATAAATTAGATAATTACCGAACATGGTGGTATTTTGTGAAAATACTTTGTAATTTGCCAAAAGAAGCGGTAACTGAAAATATATTAGATTTGATCCCCATTTGGCTTGGTTCAAAATTCACAACTGCATTACAAGGCCCTGAAATTGTAGATAAGTTATTGCCAAAATTCTTAGAAAATCCCGAAGATATAAAAAAAGCAGAGAAAATTACGGAATATACATTAGCACTCAAGACATTGCCCCAAAAAGAAGGAAGAAATGAATTTGATACGGTTATAGAATCGTATTATCTTAAAGAATCATTTATAGATAAGAAATATGCAGGTAAAATTGGTGAGAATTGTTCAGTAAAACTTATTGAGAATATTTCAGAAAATATAAAAAAGTTCCTGAAAAGCGATAGAGATGAGACGTATTTATCTTCTTATTCTAAAACTGAACATTATGGCAATGAGCCCTTGGAATTATTGGCAGAAATTCTTAAACAGATTCTAATTTCGAAGTCCAAAGCAAACGAAAATGAAACAAAAAGCATTTTAAAAACCTGTCTTCAAGATAAAAGCTACTATTTTAAGAAAATGGCAATATATGTGATGGGATATGATGAGGAAAATGCAAATAAATACAAAGATATTTATTTTGAAGAACTTGAAAAAGATGTTGAATTTGTTCTTTTGGACGGGTTTAGTTTTGGTGATGAATTAAAGCATCTTTTTAATAATTTCAAAGAATTAACGCTAGAACAAATCGATTCGCTTCAAAGGAAAATTACTGAAGGTCCAGGAAAGGATTATAAGAGCGATCCGGATATTTGGAAACAAAAACGCTATAAGGAATTAAGCCATATCCAAGTATTTAAGGTAAAACATGATGAATTGCAGGCAAAAACAAAAATAAATACAGGTTTGTCGGCTGCAATTGGCGAAATTAAAACAAGCTGGGAGCCGATAGAAGCCTCAGCTCCATTAAAAGTAGAAGATTTACTACAGAAATCAAACAAAGAGATTGCTGATTATTTGGTTAGCTATAACCCGGAAGGCGGCCCCTGGCCAGAGCGTGATTTTGACGGTTTATGCAGTGTTATAGTAGATTCTGTTAAGATTCAGCCTGAAAAATTCATAAATGACCTGGATTCTTTCAAAGAAACAGCGTTTATTTATGTCCGTAGTATTTTAAGCGGTGTCAAGAACGCTTGGAATGATAAAAAGACTATAGATTGGATGAAAGTATTTGATTTTATAAAAGAATATATAGATAGAAACGACTATTGGGAAGATAACGAGAAATATATTGTAAAAAAAGAAAGGTGGAAAACTAATCACATCGGTTTAGCAGGGCCAATTGCTGATATTGTCCGCGAAGGTGCTCAGGAAGATTTTTGGAAAGAGGAACATTTTAAACCGATATCAGAAATATTTGATATTTTGATTACAGGGATGTTAAACGAAAAAGATGAGATACTAAAAAAACATCATGATTTAAATAATGATCCGGTTACTCATGCCATGAATTCCCCGTTTGGAAGGCTATCTGAAGCATTATTCCTATGCGCGTTACGGATAAAAAGAGTTGAAGAAGATTTAAAAAAAGAACAGCAAGAAATAAACTGGGAAAAGTGTATAAAGAGCAAATATCAGGATATATTGGATAATTCAATACCGGAAGGATATACCTGGCTTGGCAGGTATCTTACTAATTTTAACTATTTAGACAAAGACTGGACAGTAAAAAATATTGATTTAAATGGGTTTAAAGATGATTATCTTTGGGAATGTTTCATTATTGGTTACCTTTCAGCTGGCATTCATGTAAGCCTTTATGATTCAATGCAACCGCATTATAAAAGAGCGTTGGGATATAAATTTAAGAAAGATGATACATTAAACCGTTTAATCCATCATATTTGTGTTGGATATTTGCTTGAAAAAGAGGATTTTACAGATAAAACCCTTTTTGGAAAACTAATTGAAGAATGGGATGTTAAAAAAATATGTGAAATCATCAGTTGTTTTTGGGTACACAGAAAAGATGATAAAAAACCAAAAGATAAAGAAAAACAGAAAAAAATAGAAGAGAAAATACTTGAGTTTTGGAGTTGGGTTTATAAAAATAAATTTAAAGGCAATTTAACCGATGAAGATAAAAAAATATTAGCAGAATTAGCAAAATTGTCTGTTTTTCTGCCAAAAATAGATTCAGAAAATTCAAAGTGGCTGTTGCTGTCAGCTCCTTATGCGGGCATGGATTTCGACTCAATGTTTTTTATTGAATATTTAAATGAGCTGAAAGAAAAGGGCAAAAGCATTAATTATATCGGCGAAATTTATTTAAAAATGCTTGAAACATCAACTCCTGATTATAAAAAAGAAAATATCATTGAATTGGTTGAATACCTTTATGAAGCAGGGAAAAAAGACAACAAAAAGAAAGAGCAGGCAGATGAAATCTGCAATATTTATGGCAGCCGCGGTGCGGAATTTTTACGGCCCCTTTGGGAAAAGAATAATAAAGAAGCATAAGCAACGCTGGATTCCCGGGTCAAATGGGGACGGTTCTGATTTCTCAGCACAAAACAACATATCGTAATGGGACGGTGTAGTCGGAATTATAAGCGAAGAACGTTGATTTTTAGCCGTTTATATAGTATAGTAATACCGTCGTAGAAACAAACATTTTGGGCGATTTAAACTTCGTAAGCCTTTAAGAAAGGCAGAGCTTTCTCGAAAGAGAAGGCACACATCAGTACGATGGGTGATGTTGCTTGTCCGCACAGGATGGGTTAACGATCATTCCGGGTTACTGATGTGGCTCGGGGGCGATTCGTTGGCCCTTTTTTTATTGGTAAAAAAACATGGGGTCTGTAAGTAATATTTTTGATTTAGTAAGTGGAAAAGAAGAAGATCAACTTTCTTCGAGTTTTGGTTTTATTCTTAAAAACAACACGAAACTCTTGAGTGATTTTTTAAAACATATTGATATAGGTGTTATTAACAATGCTGATCTTAGAAATATAGATATTCCGTAAGCCCGAAATAATCGTTTTAATTTCTCAAGATGTTTGCTCGTGGTCAATGGAGCATATTCCGCTTCTCGCAATTCGACAACAAAATTATCCATTTTATTAATCCTTTAACAGGATATCTGCATTACAAAAGAGAAATTTGAGCAGTGGTACTGTCCTGTTCCGTGAGTCTATATCCCAGCACCTTATAACTTTTCAGGCGTTTATCATACATTCTTTTTAGACGTGGTACCTTTACATCAGCATAATCATAGACCGCGACTTGTTTCTTGTTGTCATTTAGGCGATGGAGCCGACCGACGTATTGTGCCAAGGTGCCTCGCCACGAAACCGGCAGGGCAAGAAATAGCACGTCAAGGCGCTTATCGTCAAATCCTTCGCCCATGTAGCGCCCTGTTGAGAGAATGATTCTTTCTTCTCCGGCGGGAAGGGATGACAGGTTATTGTTGAGTTCCTTAAATTGTTTTCTGCCCATTCCTCCCTTGAAAACAAATATATTCTTGACGAGTCCCTCAAGCCTTGTCCTGAAAAATTCAAGATGCTCAGTCCTTTCCGTGAGTAGAAGGGGAGATTTTCCTGTCTTGATTGAGGATAGAATATCCCGTACAATCAACTCGTTTCTTGCGGTATCCTGTGTGAGCATGCGGTAAAGGTTCTGTATCTGTATTTCAGAGTCATCTGCTACCTGAAAATCAGTATGCCTGGGGATTACAAGGTGTTCAAAGGCGCGTTCAATTGCCTGCTGCTTTTCTGCGACTCTGAACCTTATGGGGCCGCATTGCATGATTATTATCGGATGGTGACCATCCTTGCGGATGGGTGTGGCGGTCAAACCGAGAACATACTTTCCCTTGACCTCTCTCATGACCTGCTCAAAACTGAACGCGGAAACATGATGGCACTCATCAACGATGACCTGCCCGTAGTCAGCTACAAAGTCCTTAACGATTCCTTTGCGGAACAGGCTCTGTATTATAGCGACATCAATAACGCCGGTGACCTTGTTCTTTCCACCGCCAATCTTTCCGATGTTCTTTTCAGGGATATTCAAGAAAGCGGACAGCATTTTTACCCATTGTTCCAGCAATTGTTTCCTGTGGACAAGCACGATAGTATTGACTCGTCTCCTGGCTATGATGTTGGCAGCCAGTACCGTTTTACCGAAAGCCGTACCGGCAGATACTATCCCTATGTCGTGTTTCAGTACAATTTTCACTGCTTCCTGCTGCATGGGGCGCAGTTCGCCTTCAAATTCAACGTTGATTCTATTCCCTTCAAGGCGCTGGTCTTCAACGACCGGCTCTATTTTGTATTCCTTGAAGAAAGCCATCAAGTCATCCAGACATCCCCTTGGAAGAGCAATATAGCCGGATTCTGGTTTGTCCTCACCGCAGGCAATTATGCGCGGCTTGCCGAAAGTTGACAGGCGCATCATCTGGGCTTTATAGAACTCGGGATTCTGGAATGCGGCGATGCTGAGCAGGTGCTTGATAACTTTTGACGCCGAATCCTTTTTCTCAATGTAAATCAGGTTACCCAAAACGACTCGTATTTTCTCAGGCAGTGTATCAAAAACAATTTTCTTTTTCTTTGAAGGAGGCAGTGTCCACGGGTCATCTTCTACTGGTTTATCCGGGTCGGCGACGGTTCTTATCTCTCCGAGCGTTCCGATGTCACGGTTATTATCAATGATTTCGGACAAATGCCGGAAGGATAGTTTCTTTACGGAAGACAGATAGTCCCATTGATCAGGGAACGGTTTAAAATCAGGAGTCAGGAAAACGCTATTCCCATTTTCGCGTGGCGCTTTCTGCAGGGGCAAGGCTATCAGGTTTCCGAAACCACCCTTCGGCATGGTATCCTGGTTAGGGAAGAACCTGTCATATGACCTGAATCCGATCTGGTACCTGTTTTCAAGGGCTTTTGAAAGAATAACCGCCCCAAGTTTCCGGGCAAGCGCCGCCGGGACATTTTCTTCAAAGAATATCCAGACGTGGCAGCCGTTACCTGACCGGGAGCGTTCCAAGGCGGCGGAAATATTCAGGTCGTTGCACACGGCAAGATAGGTAGAAGCGTCATTTTGCCATGAGGATCCATCAAAATCCACGGCAAGGAACCAGCAGGTTTCATCCGATAATAGAGGGTAGATGCCAATAGTCTTTTTACCGGAGAGGTGGTTGTATACTATTTCATTGGTAATCGGCAGGTATTTCCTGTTATGGCATTCAGAACAATTAATATGGGGCTTATGACATAATTTATTATCCCATTCGTTTGCGCAGGAAGGGGAGTAACCTGATTTGCCTTTCCGTGAAACCCAGCGTATAGCAAAGACATCTTCCCTGCCCCGGAACAGTTTAAGAAAGATACGTATTTTTTCTTCTTGTGAAAAAGAACTCTTATTTTGTATGTGCTCAATTTTTCTTTCTTTTATACCTGACAATGCCTGATGAGCGGCAAGTTGTTTCTTCAATCGCTCGTTTTCTTCTTTGAGGCGGTTGCATTCTTGGAGCGAATTTTCAAGTTTTTGAGTAAGAGTATTTATATCGTCTGAATTCATATATTCCTCAGCGTTATCTTTGGGCTGATTCTGTTAAATTATACCTCTTTGTTTCTTCCTTGTAAAACGATAGTGTCATTACAATACCGCGCGATAAAGGAAACTTGATTTAATGACTTTTTTCTATTATAATAGAATCGTAATATAAGAATGCCGGTTGAAGAAAACAGAAGCTGAAAATGGGGGTTAAAAATGGTAACACGGAATATCGAAACGCAAGTATTGGAAATAAAAAAACACACGAAACTGGAAAGAAAGGATCCTGCAGCCTGGGAAAAACTTGAAAAATTGGGTAAAAAAATCAGTAAAGAATGGAAAAGTTCAAAAACAAGCTGGCAGTTAATTTCCGAAGGGCGCAGATAATAACATGTATTGTATTGATGCCAGTGTAATCGTTAATTCATTTTTCCCAAAAGAATCAAATTATCAATTTAGTTCTAAATTGATAAAAACAATCCGGATTTCGCAAACCGCTGTTTACCTTCCAGAGATAATTTTACCAGAAATAAGTTCAGCAATAGCCCGCGGTACAAATGATTCTGAGTTGGCAATTGAATTTGTTGAACAGATTCTCGCCATACCCACATTCAATTTTATTCCAGTTGAAAGAGATATTTCTTTTCTTGCAGCAGAGATAGCATCAAAATACAGGTTATGGCCAGGAGAGGATAATCATGAATGAACAAGCGGGAAGGAACGACCCGTGCCCGTGCGGAAGCGGGAAAAAATACAAAAAATGCTGCGGCCCAAAGGATGAGGAAGCAAGAAGCAGGCCCGATCTCAGTATGCCTGCCGAAATGCTTACCAATACCCCTCTTGACGCGTGCCTTCAGCTCATGCCTGCGTTGACGGCGTATTCGATGGCGCTGATGAATTCCGGCCCGGAAGGCAGAGAACTTGAAAAAGCATGCATGGGATTTGAAAAAAGATTTCATCCTGGCAGTCCTGATGGCGCGCCGGACAGTTTTTTCTTTTATTGGCAGATTTTTGACTATCATTTTGGGAAAACCCGTGAAACAGTCTGTCAGCGGTTCATGAAAATCCCGGAACTCCAGAAACTCAACCAAATCGGGAATGAATGCATAAAGATGATGTCGGGCAGTTATAGCGCCTGGTACAGGGTTATTTCACTGACGGATATGACAATAACTTTCAGGGAGCTCTATACAGACAGGATATTAAAGTCCGCCAGGATTAACGAACCTTTTGAACGGGGGGCAACGCCCGGGGATTTGTGGTATACGCGTTTTTTCCTGGTGCAGGGTGTTTATTATATAGCCTCCGCGCCATATATACTGCCTTCCGAAGCGGAAAAAGATTTTCTTGAAACAATCGGCAGGCAAGTAAAGGAGTACGAGAAGCTTTCATCCGGTGAAGTATGGGCGCAAAAGAATAACATATTTGCCTCTTACTGCAAGGCTTCGGCCTATGGATGGCTTGTTTATCTCCATCCGGAAAAATCATCTGTAATACCAAAGATTCTGGTTAATACAGATAAAGAGCTTCTGCAGGTTACAAAAGTATATTTTCTTATAGATGTGATAACCGGGCTCAGCGAGAAACTGGATAAACAAAAGACTTTTTCCTATGACAAGAGGAATTCCATCTGGATTTGGCAGGGAAAAAACCGAAAGAATAAGGTTCTTTTCCCTAATATAACCCTGGGTACTCTGAAAATGGAAGGCAACAGGCTGGTAGGCGAAACAAATTCTCTTGAGAGAGCCCTTCGCCTCAAACAAAAGCTGGAGAACGAATTCAAAGGATACCTTAAATATGAGAAAATGGAAAGCTTCAGCCAGGACAGCCTGCCGAAGCCGTCCGCGGAAGAGCTGGAGCGGATGCACCGCGAGAACGAGGAATTGAATTCCCGCCCGGAAGTTCAGGAAGCGTTAAGGCAAAAGCTGGAAGAACACTACCTTACAGACTGGGTTAACCATCGTGTGCCGGCGCTTAATAACCTTAGCCCACAGCAGGCGGCAAAGACTGACAAGGGCAAAAAGATGCTTGAAGAACTGATTTCTTCGTTTGAAAAAATGCAGGAATCCCGGCCCATAAAGGTTGACTTCAACAAACTGCGAAAAAAACTGGGAATGTAAAAAACAATAATTCCGGGGACACGTATAGAGGGAGAGGATACCGTTGATATCGCATTTTTAAGTCCGTTATTTCCATGTCGCGCAACAAGCCTCAGGTGTTTGCCTTCAAGGCCTCTGTGATATATAGCCTGTTGAAAAACAGTTCCCAAGCTTGTTGTGATTCGCCGTGCGAAGCCAGCTGGAAATCAATTAACTCCCTTTTACCTGTGGACTTAATGCCGTAAACAACCAGCACACAACGTCTTTTTTTCAAGATTGGGTTTTTGACATTGAAATAAACGCCGTCCGCAATTAAATATATGTAATCGTCAGATAAACTTCTTGCATGATGTTTATTAACGATATTATTTAAGCTCTTTGTAATTCTTGATACACCGGCAGCGCTTATGGCGCGCATCCCAAATAACGGCTCAAGGACTTCGGATACTTTTCTGGTAGAAACACCGTTTAAAAACATTTCCAGGATAGTATGGTCAACATCCGGCGCCCTGCGGGAATATGCAGCTATGCAACTGAAATTCATCCTTCCGGATCTGATTCTGGGAACTTTGATGTTTGCTAAATGTTCGTAAGTGCTCAGTAAACTGCGATACCTGAATCCGTTTCTGAATATGGGACGAACTTTATTGTGTCCCCATTTTCCACAACCTATCAAGTCCTGAACTTCTATTTCCATGCTGGTTTCAAGTAACCTTTTTAGCGCTCGTTCCTGTTCAAGTTTCAGATCTCCCCAAAAATCCTCTTTTACTTGCGACCATCTTTCAAACAGGTACTGTTCAAACAGGTACTTGTCAGTAAACTCTAATTCTTGTACAATGTTAGCCATAGGGCTACCTCCTTGGTTTATTTAGGGCTTACTGACAAATTCTCAGACTTAATACGACTTAATACGACCTG
>Ga0180007_10000593_pt1 | contig 57824 bp, 62 predicted proteins | sample MM_PC_MetaG_FD_121122 | JGI IMG/M metagenome (GOLD analysis project Ga0180007, IMG submission 121122) | Groundwater microbial communities from the Aspo Hard Rock Laboratory (HRL) deep subsurface site, Sweden - MM_PC_MetaG | ecosystem: Environmental > Aquatic > Deep subsurface > Groundwater...
AAAGTATCTCAAGGTAAAACTGGCAAACAAGCTCTTATTTCCGTAGCTAAAAAATTAGCTCAGTTATGTTTAAGCATGCTCAAGTCTGGTGATGTCTATCGCCCTGAACGTGTTTTTATGCCGACTTAATTATCAATGAACGCTCTTTGAAAATTCGTCTTTTTTTATCTTGACTCCTTATAGGATGTCTTTTTTAATATATCATATGTACCAAAAATAACCACTCAAAAAAAACCCTTACTTCCCCTCACCTATATAGACGAAAAAAACACGGAAATTCTTTCAAAAATTTTAATTTTTTTTCGGGAATTTTTCTGATATAATACCGATTCCGCGTAATAACAGCCTATTTATACGGAAATTACACCTTTATGGAAATAAAACATATAACTACTCAAAAAATATTATCGCCGACACAAATAAGCCTTGCTGATTACGTAATCAATCCATACAGAGGATGTGAATTTAACTGTCTCTATTGTTACGGCCAATTCAATAAGAATATAGAAAAAAACGACGTTAAAAAATCGTTAGGCGTAAAAATTAACGCCGCCCTTTGCTTAGAAAAAGAATTAACATATAAAAATCCTTCCCGAGTCTTATTAGGGTCAATTACTGAATGTTTTCAATACCAGGACCAAACCTACAAAATAAGTGAAAATATCTTAACAATATTAAACGCGCGAAAAATACCTTACACTATCCTAACAAAATCTCATCTCATAAAAAATTATCTGCCATTAATCGCGCGAAACCCGAAAAACAAAATATACTTTACTTTCAACTGTACTTCTAACAAAATAATACAGCTGCTAGAAGAAAAGTCTCCTTTGATAGAAGAAAGATTAAACACAATAAAAGAAATTATAAAACATAATATATCATTACGCCTTCATATAGGGCCATTTATCCCTTATATTTCGTCGTTTAAAGATATCATGAACATTATGCCCAAAGAAATAACCGAAGTTGACGTTGAACTATATCACCATAAAATGGGCAATTTTGATGAAATTTTACATAGAATTAAAAAATATATAAACGCTAACACCGCTAAAAAACTAGCTAATGTTTACTCAAACGAACTAACCTATTTGAGTTTTGCTAAAGATTTAGAAAAAACAATAAAAACACTGCATCATAAAAACAAATACAGGAATAAAATCTTTTATATTGTGCCGAACTTTAACGAGTTTTATAAATCCTCCATAACCTATGAAAACGAACTAATCTAACATGAATAAACCTTTTTTTAGCGTAATAATTCCCACGTATAACCGCGCCCAATTCTTAAAGATTGCTATAGACTCAGTGCTATCCCAAACTTTTAGTGACTTTGAATTAATAATTATCGATGACGGATCAGACGATAAGACACAAAAATTAATCGCCTCTTATTACAAACATATACCTTCAACAAAAATGCGCTATACCTACCAACAAAACAAAGGAGTATCAGCCGCCAGAAACAACGGAATTACTCAGGCGCAAGGCAATTATATATGTTTTCTTGATTCTGACGACCGATTCCAAACAGAAAAACTACAAATAATGTATAACCATATAAAAAAACATACCGCCTATAAAATTTTTCATACAGAAGAAATTTGGTATAGAAACAAACAAATACTCCCGCAAAAAATCTATCATAAAAAACCTCACGGAATTGTATTCGAACAGGTTCTAAAACTCTGTTGCGTAAGTCTCTCAACAATGGCAATTGAAAAAGACATATTTAGAAAAGTCGGCATATTTGATGAAACTTTGCCCACCTGCGAAGATTATGATTTTTTGTTACGCCTAACTTGGCAATTCCCCATATATCTTATTCCTCAATACCTTACCCTTAAAGAAGGCGGTCATGATAACCAACTATCAAAAAAATACCCGGCAATGGATAGATTCAGAATTCAGGCGTTAACTAATCTTCTGGACACCGCCCCCTTAAAAAAAGAAGATTTTATACGCGCGCTAGCTGAATTACAAAATAAATGTTATATTTATATAGCTGGAGCAAAAAAACGCGGAAAAACTGACGAAGTAACCGCTTATAAAAACCTTATAGCAAAATATGTTTGAACCATTAATACAAATTATTGAAAACAACTTTTTCTTTCATCCTAATAAGAATCAGCTTCGCGATATAGAACGGCTGATTCATGAAATAATAAGACGCGAAAATATATCCTTACTCGATATCATCGCTTCCTTAAAAACAAGCCCTAACTTAGATAAACTTACCGGAAAAAATAAATTTATTGTCATTAAAGACCTCCTTATAAAACGCCGGTTTCCAATAACTTCAAAAAACGAAAAAATAGACACAAAAAACGTTTATTTATCAAACTTACGCCCGCCCCTGACGGATAACTGGCAGGTAAAATCAGAATTTCGTCCTTTAAAAGTATTTGTTGAAGAATCAGTTAAAGATAGTTACTTAGTGAATAATTTTAGAAAAAATTTCCCCGATATCGAAATAGAAAAGCTCGCCTGTTATAGCTCGTATTTAAAAATTAAAAAATTCACAATTTCTCAACTTAAAAAACCTCTCGTTTTCATAATTAATGAAAAATGGGATTTCATAAAATCCTGTCCCTGTACCAAAGATCATCTTCGCTGCGGGTACTGGATATTCAATTTAGGGTTTGGCTGCCCTTACGACTGTTCTTACTGCTTTCTACAAAAATATACAAACTTTCCTGGTATTATTCTACCAGCTAATTTAGATACCTTTTTCACAAAATTAGATACCTTTATAAAAGACTTAAAAAAACCCATACGCATCGGAACCGGTGAATATTGCGACTCTTTAGCCCTTGACCATATAACCGAGTACTCAACAAAACTAATTCCTTACTTCAAAGAAAAAAATTTACTCTTTGAACTAAAAACAAAAAGCGCAAACATCGAAAACATTCTAAAAATCCCGCCGTCACCAAACATTGTCATCTCCTGGTCACTAAATCCCGCGGCTATCTCTAATAACGAAGAATTGGGCGCCCCGTCAACTAATCAACGCCTTGAGGCGGCAAGAAAAATTCAAGATAAAGGATACAAAATAGCTTTTCATTTTGACCCTATAATATATTCCAAAAACTGGCAAGAGCTATACTCTGAGGTTATAACTAAAATTTATTCACAAATCAAACCGCCGTTAGCCTGGATAAGTTTAGGAACGTTGCGGTCAAACCGCGAACTAAAAACCGCTGTTGAACTAAGATTTCCACAAAGCAATATCTTCTACGGCGAATTACTTTTAGGAGAAGATAAAAAGCTGAGATACCCTGAATTTTTAAGGAAAGAAATTTATAAAACGATGATACAAGAAATACACAAGCATGATAAAAAAACGCCTATATATTTATGCATGGAAACCAAAGAAATATGGCAAGAAGTATTAGGTAAATCCAACGCCTGCGAAATCGAATCCTCTCTTATCCCTTGCCCCCCTCTATCATTTTAAATTTATCATTTATCAATTAGCATTTTAAATTTCTAAATATCAACTCCTTAAATGCTAATTTAAAAATGGTAATTGGTAAATTTAAAATTTCTGGCCCTTGGCCCTAAATTAGTATACAACCTTCACCCGCGTATTAGGATAATAATGTTGCAAAATCTCTTTATATTTATACCCTTTCTTAGCCTGATTAATCGCTCCCTCCTGACATAACCCGGCGCCATGACCAAACCCTGCCCCCCAAAAAATAAGCATTTTTCGTCTTCCTTGCTCAGAAAATTTCTCTTCTAACTTAAACGCGCTGCCTCTTAACTTATCAAAATAATTTCTTATTTTTAACCCCCGGTCAAGAATCATATCCTCTTTTGCCGATACCGCGCATTTTTTATAACGAAACCCATCACCCTTATCTAAAAATGTTATGGACTTAATTTCGCTTAAAGGAAATCCAAACGTAAAGGCAAAATCATCTTCATCATAAATTCTTTGCCACCTGAAACTGCCCTTTTCTCCCTGACAAAATGTATCCGGTACCTGATGAAACCACTCTTCTTCCTGATACGCTCCAAATTCTGATATATCCCTAGGGCTTAAAGAATCAAACTTACTTACTAAATAATCCCGTTGGCCAAACACATCTGAACACAAACATCCGCCACAATTAGCATGATAAAAAGCTTCTATCGGTTCTCCATTACAAACCATAATTTGTCCTCGACAAGCCCAAACCGCCCGTGTCGTCTTTGGCGTTTCTGCCGATATCCCCTTATAAACTTGGCAATGTACATCCGCGCAAAAATCATACCCCTCTTTTCTATGCCGCCCTAAATTCCTGAAAGCGATTGTACGCGCGGCAACCGCCTGCGCGGCTAGAGCCTCATCACCTGACGCCGCGGGAATTTCCGCGGATAACACTCCGTACAAATAATCTTCTAAACTTACCAGATTAACAATCGTTAATTTATCGTTATTCACTATTATTTCTAAATCGCCTCTATAAGCCATATCAACCTGTTTATGCCAAAAATCACCCTCGCCATAAACCAGATCCAATATATAAAACGGATAATACTCTTCATTTACGAAAATATCCTCTACACTTTGCTGATTGCTACCTTTCACATAAATTTTAAGGGGCCAACTAAACTCTTGATAAACCCTACCGCTATCACCATCACAAAGAGTTAAACTTTTCTTTAACACAACCTTATAAAACTTATTTTCTTCACATTCAAACACCGCGCCCCCATCAGAAACAAAAAACTTATCATTGTTTTTAAACGTAAACTCACTTAAATCTTTTGCTACTGCTACCTTTATCATGGGAGCAATTTTATCCCGTTTATAGGGAACAAACTTAACAGTCTGGCGTACCTCTTTCTTTTTTTCTTCCTTTTCAGAAAAAAATTTTTCTCCTAATTTCTTTTTGACTATTTCCATCTTTTCTCTACCCTCAATATTGTTGGGGTAAAAATTTATTGTCTTCAAAAAACAATTATACGCTTCTTTAAAATCATTCTCCTCCAGATAACATAAGCCTAGATAATAATTAGCTATTTTTATGCTGGAATCAATATCCAATACATCCCTAAAACTGCTTATTGCTTTTTTGTATTGACCGTTACCAAAATATATTTTACCCAACCGATACAACGAGATACTGTTTTTCTTAATCTTTATGGATTCTAAATAACTGCTCTGAGCAAGACTCATTTTATTTAGATCCTCATAAACCAACCCTAAATATAAATAGTCATGCCAATCTTTATTTTTTTTCTCATTTAGAAAATTAAGTGCCACTTTAGCTTTACCTTTTAAATAGTAACACCTCCCAAGAAGTTGGCTTACTCTATCCGACTCAAGCCCCCTACAAAGAGGCTCTAGAATCTCTATCGCTTTTTGATATTCGCCATTCTCTTTAAAAATAGCCGCTAAATCCAGATAATTATCTAAATTTCCCGCCACCGCCTGAGACAAAACAAAACACACAGCAAAGATAAAAATGATTAGTCGTAGGGGCGTCGCTGGTCTACGCCCGTAAAATAAATTATTGACGTTATTATGCCGAATCATGATTATGTTTTAATTATAATTAATAATCGGGCGCAGACCAGCGACGCCCCTACAATTATTATCTCTTTATTCACCCTTTGGAAGAAAACCCCTCAATTTATTTTATGATTTGTCTCTTCCAATTATAAGAATATCCCATTTTCTGGCTAAAGATAAAAACTTTTGTTTCTCTAAAATTATTACTTTTTCCTTCTCAAGAACACAAGCAGCTGCGCCTATCCCTTTCAATAACTTTAATGTTCCAATTCCAACAACAGGAACATCAAACCGTAAATCCTGATTAGTTTTACTAAACTTAAATACCGTAGCTCCCCTGCCGGCCAACCGGCCTCCTCGTAAAATTGTAGCATTGGTTCCTTCCAAAGACTCTAACGCTACAACACTTTGCTTCTTTACAACTATAGTCTGACCAACATCCAAATCCACATATCGAGAAGCTACTTTTATACCAAACTCAATATCTTTTTCTTGCTCACCACTTAAAAGTAAATTATTCATTACCCCCTCGCCAGACAGACAATCCTGTAAGTATAACGTAGAATCTAAAAACTTTATACCTTGGTTTTCTAAATAATTAATTATCTCAAAAAATATATTATGCGGCCGAAAATCTTCTAATTTATCAACCAAAGAAACTAACTCATCATCCCAAACCCGCCGTTTAAAGATTCGCATAGGATTAATTTGCCCCGCCATAATCCACTCAACAACCTTCTCCTCTTTCATTATTTGGCGAAGCCGAGCCAATTGGCCTACTTTAATCCAATATGTTTTATCAACATACTTAGATATAGACGGCCTTGTTTCGCCTTTAAAACACACAGCAACTATTTGACAATTTTTATTTGATTCTTTGATTTTCTGGGAAAGAATTAGTGGCAGAAGCCGGTTACCAGCGATAAGACCTAATCTCATTATAAAAGAATTCCTCTTATGGGACTGTTGCAAAATTCAACTCTCCCTGATTACACAGATTGAATTTTGATTACAGCGATTAAACATGAAATTTCTCGGAAACAGTCTAACTACCAATCTTATCAATCTTCATTTTATGCCGTCGAATACCTCTTTTTGACGTAGCAATAAATTCAACTAAATAATCAATCTCGGGAGAAGAAAGATTATTCGCCTTTAACATATCTTTCGCTGTTGATACTGAATGTCCTTGAAAAAAAAGAATTTTAAAAGCGGTTTTTAAATTTTTTATTGCCTGAGTAGAAAATTTAGCCCTTCTTAACCCTACTAAATTAATTCCATATACCCCGGCAGGATGACCATCACACACTGAATAAGGAGGTATATCCTGAACAACTTTAGAACACCCGCCAACTATAGAAAAAGTCCCTACACGACAAAACTGATGCACCGCGACAAGCCCGCCAATAACAACTTTATCTTCTATTGTTACATATCCGGCTAACGTTGTCCCATTAGCTAAGATATTTCCACTGCCAACACAACAGTCGTGAGCAATATGAGAATACGCCATAAGTAAGTTATCACTACCAATAACAGTCTTTGAGCCTTCATCTGTTCCAGGATTAACTGTAACAAACTCTCTTATTTGATTGTTATCTCCAACAATAATGTAACTTTTCGCATCCTTATACTTTAAATCCTGTGGAGCGCTGCCAATTACCGCCGATGAAAAAATCTTACAATTTTTACCAATTCGCGTATAGCCTATAACCTGAGCAAAAGAATCAAGAACTGTTCCCGCTCCAATTTTTACATTATCACCAACAATAGCATACGACCCAACTACTACATTTTCATCTAAATAACTGGACTTACTAACGATTGCTGTAGGATGAATTTTTGTAGCCATTACTTTACCAATGCAAACATAAGGTCTGATTCCGCGACCAACTTATTATTAACAAAAGCTTTAGCATAAACAGTCCCGGACTTAGTTTTAACTTTTCCTGCTGTAACTTCAATAACCAACTGATCTCCCGGTTCAACAGTTTTTCTAAATTTAACGTTATTTGCCGCTAAAAAATAAGCGAGTTTCCCTCGATGTTCCTCACAAGCAAGCATAAGTACTCCGCCTACCTGAGCCATCGCTTCAACAATCAATACTCCCGGCATAACCGGTTTTCCAGGAAAATGACCCTGGAAAAAATATTCATTCATTGTAACATTCTTTATCCCTGTCGCTTTTTTACCTTTCTCCATAGAAATCACTCTATCAACAAGAAGAAAAGGATATCGATGCGGCAATATTTTCATTATTTCTTCAGCATTTAGTTCTCCACCACTAGGAACATACTGAACACCCGATCCCACACCCGCGCTAGTAATTTTTTCCTTATACCGACGCAACTTTTCAAGTAAACTAATATTTAAAGCGTGCCCGCTCTTTATCGCGATAACATAACCTTTCACCGGTCCGGCTAAATATAAATCGCCGATTAAATCTAATAATTTATGTTTCACAAACTCATCAGGAAACCTTAACTGATTCTTAACCACCCCTGTTTTTGAAATCACTAAAGTATTTTCATAATTAGACCCTTTGCCTAACCCCATGTCTAACAAAGGCTTAACCTCTTCTTCCAGACAAAAAGTTCTCGATTCATACAAGTTTGTCTCTAATTTTCCATTCAACTTGATATCTACATACCCTGCGCCAATCAAAGGATTATCATAGTTTAATGCGTAAGATACTCTTGATTCCGAATACGGTAATATAACTATACTAGCATCCCCCTTTTGGACCCATATCGGTTCTTTAACTATCAAATAACTTCGATAAGCCTCCTGCTCTTTACTTCCGACTTCTTTTAACTTATCAACAAATTCTTTAGCGCTACCGTCTAACCCTGGAACTTCTTCCCCCCAAACATTTATTTGTACATTGTCAATTCGTAAAAGATGCAGCGCTGCCATAATATGTTCAACTGTATGAACATACACACCGTCTACCCCAACAGAAGTACGCCGAGGAAACCTCTGGACGTCTAACAAAGAATAAAAATCTCCTTTTATTATAGAAGATTGGGGTTTATCTTTACGAAAAAAAACTATTCCGGTATTAGACGCCGCGGGTACTAATTCTATTTTTGTATGCTTCCCTGTATGCAGACCTGTTCCTTCAAATGACATATTTGAATTAATTGTTTTTTGCTTATCCATTTTGATTACTCCTAAGTTTATTTTCTAATTCAATGATTTTCTTTTCTAGCTGATTTATTTTCTTATACAGTACTGGCAACTTTTGAATACAAGCGTTTACTCTTTTAGCTATATCATGAGGTTTCGCTGGATACCCTGATACTTTCGTATACGGAGGTATTGATTTAGTAACACCTGCTTGAGCCGCGGCAATAGCGCCGTCACCAACACGAATATGACCCACGAGTCCCGCTTGTCCCGCTAAAATTACGTTTTTACCTAATGTCGTACTTCCAGAAATACCTGCTTGCGCGACAATAATACAATTTTCACCAATAATCACATTATGAGCAATCTGCACAAGATTATCAATTTTCGTCCCTTTTCCAATAACTGTTTTATCAAACCGCGCCCGATCAATAGTAACATTAGCCCCTATCTCAACATCATCGTCAATTACCACTGTCCCTATTTGAGGAATTTTCTCTTGGACACCCTTCATCATAGCAAACCCAAATCCATCACTACCCAGAACCGTTCCAGAATGAATAATCACTCTATCTTTAATTTCAACCCGCTCTCTTACCGTAACATTTGGATAAATAAGACAATTGTTCCCGATTCTAGCGTTATACCCCACATAACAATTCCCATAAATAATAGTATTATCTCCAATAATGGCACCATCTTCAATAATGGCGCCCGCTCCAATAGCAACATTTTTACCAATTTTTGCTTCCGGCGAAATCACCGCCCCAGCATGTATGCCTTTAGGATGCCTGATATTATTAGAAACAACTACGCCCACAACCTTAGCAAAAGCTAAAGAAGGATTATCTGTCTTTATAACCGGCTTAGAAAAATCACAAACATCCGTAGAAGTAATTACTGCTGAGGCCCTAGTAGTTTTCATTAATACCGAATATTTAGGATTAGCTAAAAAGGTTATATCCCCTTTATTAGATTCATTTATTCCTGATATTCCTGTAATAACAATTTCCGGATCCCCAACAACCTCTCCGTCAATCAACTTCGCGATTTCTCCTAGAGTCATTTTCACTTTTTATACCTCTCATTCATGATTTTTAATATATCTGAAGATATATCCATAATTTTCTCTCCATAAAGAACAGCGTTTTCATTAATGATTAAATCAAATTTGTTTTTTTTAGCGTAATCTTTTACTACTAAATTAATATCTTCTAGAATCTCTTTCATTTTTTCGTCTCTATCTTTTTTTAAATCAATATAAATTTCTCTTTCCAAATTACGATAGCTCTCTATTTCCGCGGCAACTTCAGCTTGTTTCTCTTCCTGTTCTTGAGGTTTAAGTAAACTTAACTTACTCTGCATTTTTTCTATTTCATCTTTCTTTTTATTCAGCGTTACTTCTTTCTTATCCTTTACTGTCTCTAAAGCATCATCATACTCTTTTGTTTTTGAATATTTATCAAAAACATCAAAAACATTAACATATCCAATTTTAATGTCACTATTAGCAAACGTATTAAAAGGAACTATTAACCCTAAAATCGCTAAACACAAAAAAAACTTCTTCATTTTTTACCCTCCTATTATTCTAGCGTTTAGCGGGTAGCGGATAAAAAACTCTATTCTGATTTTTCTATACGCTAAACGCTATCCGCTCTACGCTATTTAAAATCCTCTACTTACACTAAAATGAAACCGCCCCTCTTTACCATCTTTTCCTGGTTCGGTGCTCAACGGCCACCCGTAATCCACGCTAACCGGTCCTATAGGAGTCTTAACTCTTAAACCTAACCCTATACTTGATTTAAGGCCGCCACTTAAAAACTCATTAGATTCGGCCCATACATTTCCTGTATCAAAAAACGATGCCAATTTAATAAAATCAGCTAAAGGATAAGTGTACTCTAAATTACCCACAAACATAGATTCTCCGCCAATCGGATCATCCGTCAACGAATCAATAGGCCCAACCTTTCGTTCATGATAGCCTCTAATTGTAGAAGAACCTCCGGCAAAAAACCTCTGATAAATAGGCACTTTATCGGTATTATCAAACGTACTAGCTATTCCAGCCCTTAACTTACACTCAATAACTGATTTTCTAATTAAAGGAAAATATAAACTTAACTGAGAAAAATATTTAGTAAAATCTTTTGTTCCTCCAAAAGGGCCACCGGTTACCTGAAAACTATTATAGTAATAAATCCCTTTTGACGGAGCAAAAACATTATTCCGTGTATCAAACGTTAAACTAGTTTCACCAGCGCTTAAATTATTTTTTCCAGCTTCATCTTTAAGCTCTTGAGCAGCATCGCTAACAACATCACTAATCTGTACCTGTTCATACCTATACGTGAGACCTCCTTTTAAATCATCTGTAAATTCTTTACCTAAATGCATCGCGCCACCGCAGATTTGATCTTCATAAGCATACCCAACATCCGCTTCACGTTTATGCCCTTTCTTATATCCGTCAAGACCAAAACTAAGCGGTTGGTCAAAAATCCAAGGGTTAGTAAAACTTACTTGATACTGTTCGGTTACAGTTCCAAAACTACCTGTGATACTTAAGTCCTGACCGCCACCAGTAAATGTAGAAAGATTTTTATAGTCAAAATTGCGCTGCCTTACTTCAACGAACCCGATAAACTCATCAATAGAACTATATCCACCGCCAAAGCTTAAATACCCCGTCTTGGCTTCTTTAACATCTATAACCAAATCAATCCAATTGGGCTTAGACCCCGGCTCTGTACCAAACCTTATTTCTTCAAAAAAGCCTAGATTTTCAAGACGCTCTTTACTGATTCTTATCTTCTTACCATCAAACTTATCCAAGGGAAAAATACGCAGTTCTCGCCTAACTACTTCATCCTTTGTCCTTGCGTTACCCTTAATCTCTATCTTTTCTACATAAGCAACCTGATTTTCTACAATTTTATATGTTACATCTACTTTCTGCGTTTCAATATTAAAATAACTAAACGGATCAACCTGAGAAAAGATATATCCTTTATCCATGTACACTTCTCGTATCCGGGAAGCATCTTCATAAATAACCTGTTCACTAAACACATCGTCAACTTTAAATTGCATTGCCGCCGTAACCTTATCAAGAGAAACATCACGGTTGCCTTCTATTCGAATTCTTCCTATATGATATCGTTTCCCTTCATTTATAACTACGATTACACGTACTCCGTTATCTTGAGTTTCAACATTGGTATTAACTTCTATATCACCAAACCCTTCCATTTTATAAAAATCGCTGAGTCTTTTCACATCATCATTAAGTAAATCATCTTTAAACGCGCCTCTATTTAACAACCATGCTTTCTTAGTTTTCATTACCCGTTTAATTCTACGGCTGGATATATTATTATTGCCCCTTATCTCAACACCTATAACCTTTATCGAGCGCTTCTCATCAATAATAAAAGTTACTTGGGCTTCATTCTTAGTTTCTAGCTGCTCAAACTTATACGTTACAGAAGTCTGCGTCAATCCTTTTTTACTGTACATATCTTTTATTTTTGAAACAGTTTCTTTTAACGAGTATTCATCAACAAACGATCCTTCTTTTACATCGATAAAATCTATAATCTTTTGTTTACGTATCATTTGAGCGCCTTGGATAATAATTTTCTTTAAGACCGGTTTTTCTTTAACTTTAAAAATTAGTATAATCCCATCCGGCGAATCCTCTTTTTCAGCAACAACCGCTTCAAAAAAACCTGTCGCGTAAAGGTTTTTTATATCTTTATTAACAACATTCTCATTATAAAGTTGACCCGCGCGGATTTTTATTCGCGAAATAATAGTCGCTTTACTAACAATTTTATTGCCTTCGACATTTACAAGATAAATATTATCCTGAGCAAACGCGCCAATCCCAAAAAACAAACAAACTAAAGTAAAAAAACATTTACGCATGGTATTCATTATAAGTTTTTTCTCAACCAAAGTCAACTCCATAAGCCCCCCTTATTTTTGCTCCGCAAAAATAGAACATTGGAACATTAGGCATTGAAAACTAAAAAAAGAGAAAACTCCAATGCGGTCTAATGTTCCCATGTTCAAAAATAAAATTTTTTTCTATTGCGGTCTATTTTAACCTTCCGATAACGCTGAACTACTTACTCTTCTCGCCTCTTCGCTAAACTTATAAACTTCATGAACTCTTTTATAAATCCTAACTTTAAACTACCTACAGGACCGTTTCGTTGTTTCGCGATAATCAATTCAGCCATACCTTTATTTTCCGGAGTAGGATTGTAATATTCTTCTCTTAAAAGCAAAACAACCAAATCAGCGTCCTGCTCTATAGCTCCCGACTCTCGTAAATCAGATAACATCGGCCGGTGGTCAGAACGAGATTCAACCGCTCTAGATAACTGGCTTATCGCGATAACCGGCACGCTTAATTCTTTCGCTAACGCTTTTAACGACTGCGAAATATCTGAAATCTCCTGCTGACGACTATCGCCTTTTCGTGACCCTCTAATTAACTGTAAATAATCAACTACTACAAGCTGAATATCATAATGAGCTTTAAGGCGCCTTGCTTTAGCGCGTAATTCAAAAACGTTTATTGCCGGCGTATCATCAATAAAAATCGGCGCTTCTGACAAACGACCAGCCGCGCTGGTTAAAATAGGCCATTCCGACGGAGCAAGAAACCCCGTTCGTAACTTATGAATGTCCACCTTTGCCTGTGAACACAAAAATCTTTGCATAAGCTGCTCTTTAGACATTTCTAAACTAAAAATCACCACGGGAATTTTCTCTTCAACAGCAACGTGTTCAGCAATAGAAGTAACAAAAGCGCTTTTACCCATAGACGGCCGACCGGCAGCAATCATTAAATCACCTTTCTGTAACCCTGCTGTTTTAAGATCGAAATCTTTAAAGCCTGTAGGAATACCTGTAATATGCGACTTTTTATGATACAAGGATTCAATAAGTTCTATTCCATCCTTTATAATATCCTTTATATGAACGTAACCTCCTTGGGAACGCTTGTCACTTATATCAAAAATCAACTTTTCAGCTTTATCCAACATACTATTAACATCTTCTTCTCCCCTATATACTAACGAAGTTATTCTATTCGCGCTATTCAGTAAAAACCGCATAATACTCTTTTCCTGAACAATACGCGCGTAATGCGCCGCGTTAGATGAGGATGGAACAAAATCAGCTAAATTCGTAAGATACGTAGCTCCGCCTACTTTATCAAGTTCTTTCTTTTTAGTTAAATCTTCTGATACGGTTAAAATATCAATTTTTCTTCTTGCGTCAAATAAAGCAACAACACTGGAAAAAACAATCTGATGCTCTTCTTTATAAAATGATTCTGAACTTATAACTTCGAGGATTTCCGGAATAATATCTTCGTTGATCAGCATTGCTCCCAACGTCGCCATTTCCGCTTCGATATTTTGTGGAGGAATCTTATCTAATTGTTGAGGAGAACTTAATACTTCCATAAAGGTTCTAGTTTCACCCTTTATTTTATTTACTTTAAATAACCGTTACGTGACCTTTACTGAAACCGTACAAATCTCTATTTTTTTCTACTTCTTTACAATCCAAACACGAAGGTTCGCGTCTACATCAGCGCAAAGCTTTACGACTAAATTATAAACCCCTAATTTTTTAATCGGCTCCTCTAATCCAATGACACCTCTATCTAACTTTATTCCTTCTTCATCTAACATCTTCAAAATTTGGATTTCACTAATCGACCCATAAATATCATCGTTTTCCTTAACTTCAGAAGTTATCGTTAACGAAATAGCCTCTAACTTCTCCTTTATTTCAACGAACTTACCCTTTAAACGATGCGCTGCTTTAATTTTAGATTTTTTTAATTCTTCAATCTTTTTATAACTTGCTTTTTCTGATTTTAAAGCTAAACCTTTAGGGATAAGATAATTGCGACCGTAACCTTCTTTAACTTTTACAATCGCCCCTTCTTTACCTAATTTTGGTATATCTTGAAGAAGAACTAGTTCCATTTTAGACCTCCTAATGAAAAACTCTAAAAAACAAACTCTAAATCCTAAATAAACCCAAAATCCAAATATTCAAAATAAATTTTGAGTTTTGATAATTTGAATTCATTTAGAGTTTAGCCCTATACCAGAATAAAATTCGATACAGGGTTAACCTGAATCGAATTTCGTTATGGTTTAGAGTAGGATTTAGTATTTAAAGTTTCTTTACCTTCTCAATAAATTATCTCTACCTACCTACATAAGGAATCAGATTCAAAAATCGCGCGCGTTTAATTTCTGATGATACTTTTCTTTGATGTTTAGCACAGTTACCACTGATACGACGAGAAAGCATTTTCCCTTTAGCCGAAACATACCGTGACAACAACTCAATGTTTTTGTAATCAATCTCCAGACTTTTTTCACAAAAAACGCACTTCTTTTTTGGCCCAATAACAGTTACTCTTGGCTTTCTTTTTTTACTATCCAGCTTATTATTAAATTTACTAATCATATCAAATAACCTCTCCTAACTCCTTACTATTATCATTTTCGACATCGGCAAATTCCTGCGGGCCATCACTTAAATCCACCTCGCGCTGTGTCTCTTTAACCGCTCTCGACATAAACTGTACCCGCACAGCTCTTACCTCAATAATACTTCTATTTTGCCCTTCAGCCGTTTGCCAAGAACGTGACTGCAAACGCCCTTCTACCAATACCTGACTCCCTTTCTGCAAATACTGGTTACAAGCTTCAGCCATCTGTCCCCAAACCACCACATTAATAAAACAAGTATCTTTCTGCAACTGCCCTTCTTTATCTTTAAAGGGCGTATTCGCAGCTAACCTTAATGTAATTACTGCGGTCCCTGTTGGAGTATACCTTAATTCCGGATCTTTTGTCAAATTACCTACTAGAAATACCTTGTTGAAACTAACCATATCGCGTCTACCTCCTTGCCACATACATGGCATCTTCTTGATTATGACAACCTTCTCGTCAAATCCTAAATTCCAATTTCAAAATTATCGGTAAAAACAAACACTGAGACTATTATGTAACAGCATCATTATTTTATAAGTTCGTCCTTTTTAATAATAAGGTTTCGCAATATTCTTTCTTCCAAACGAATAGTTTCTTTCAACCCATCTAAACTAACTGTATCTAACTTAAAATCAACTATCCAGTAACAACCTTTAAAGTGATTTTTCCTATCAGAACCGCTTCCTTTAATCGGATAAAAAAAGTTTTTTTCTTTCGCCCATATTTTAGAAAAAGAAACTTTTCCCTTTAACCCTTCAACTCGCTTAATAATCTTTTGAAAAACCTCTTCGTTCTCCTTATCAGGCAAACCCGCCTTTAATATCATCATACTTTCATAACTTCTTTCCACCTTATTCCTCCTTAATGAGACTTCCCTGAGACTTAAAAGCCGAAGGGTTAGTCGAATTAAGCCCTGTACCGTGTTTCGATTTATCGAAACTCTGGTACGGGGCAATAATCAATCTTCACTTTGTTTTCTATTATAATTTCGCATTACATAATTATTATCAAACTTAACCCAATCTATACAAGCATCAGCCGCCTTAGCAACAACTGATGCTACTTGCCCTAACTCATCTCTTGTGAAATTTGAAAGAACATAATCTGATAAATCGCCTGCTCTTCCAACGTTGCCAATACCAACCCGTATACGGCTAATATTTTTTTCTCTCAAAACATCAATGATCGAATCAATACCACGATGACTTCCCGCTGACCCTTTTTCTCTAAACCTAATCGTGCCTAAAGGTAAATCTATATCGTCATACACGATCAAAATATTATCAGGGGTAACACCATACCCCCCTAGAGTCTTTTTTACACAAACCCCTGAATTATTCATGAAGGTAACGGGTTTTATGAGTAAAACATCATCCCCTTCTATATCTAACTTTGTCACAAGAGCGTCTATTCTAAGTTTCCTTCTAAAAGAAACCCCGCTACGAACTTCAGACAACCTATCTAATACTTTATACCCAATATTATGGCGGTTATGTTTATATCCCGCGCCTGGATTACCTAATCCAAAAATGATCTTCTTTATAGGTTTCACTCAAACAAAATCCCCTTTAGGGATAAATATTCACAGACTAATTGCCCCTTACTTCTTAGGTTTATCACCCTTTTCTTCTTTCTCAGATTGCGCTGTTTTATCTTCTTTCTTCTCTTTTATTACTTCAGGACCTGAAAAAGCCACTTCTCCACCTTCCATATCAGCCGCTTCTTCAACTTCTTCAACTTTAGAGACTAAAGTTGCTACTGTCTCGTCTAAGTGCGTTACAATCTTAAGTTTTACATCAACCGCTAAATCTTTTACATGCAAAGAATGCCCTATCTCTAACTTTGAAATATCCACATCTAAATGTTCTGGAATATCTAACGGTAACCCTTCAACTTCTATTTCTCGTATTACCTGTTCAACGATCGCGCCTTCTTTTACCGCTTCAGGCTCACCTTTAAACACCAAAGGAACGTGAACCTTTATTTTCTCGGTCAAAGATACCTTCAAAAAATCAACATGAATAACTTTGTCCGTAAGAGGATGATACTGTATATCCTTAATAAGCACTGGGAACTCATTCCCTTTATCCATTCCTGAGATAGTCATATTAATTATCGTACTCTCTGAAAAATGAATCGACTTTAATATCCTTAAACTCTCAAGAGGCAATTCAATAAGAATATTGGTATCTTTACCATATATAATTGCCGGGACTTCTCCCAACTGCCTAATTTTCTTAGCAATCTCTTTACCTGATTTTTCTCTGAATTTAGTTTCAATTTTTACTTTCTCCATGATTCCTTTTCTCCTTACCTCTTTGACGCAATCCAACTACACTCTTACATAAGCCTAACTGGATACATAACAATTAATATACGAACCGCTACTAAAATTTACTTTTATTTCCTATATTTGGGATTACCTTCTGATAGACCCAAAAAGAACACTTATCGACTTTTCAAAATGAATTCGTTTTATCGCGTCAGCAAAAAGCCTCCCGACTGAAATAACTTTTATTTTTTTACTATGTTTCTCTTCTTTCAACAAAATCGAATCCGTAATTATCAATGTATCAATGTGCGAATTATTTATTTTTTCGACCGCGTTATTAGATAGAATCCCATGAGTTATAGCCGCGTAAATTTTTTTAGCACCGGCTTTCTTTAACGCCTTAGCCGCTCCTACTAAAGAGCCACCTGTTGCTACTATATCATCAACCATAATAACATTTTTTCCTTCAACTTCACCTAAAATATGCATAACCTCAATAGCCTCTGGCGAATCTCGACGTTTATCCACAATCGCAAGCCCGGCACCAAATCTTTTCGCGTAAGCTCTCGCCATTTTTATTCCTCCCACATCAGGAGAAACAATAACGAGATCTTCAATCTTCATCTTCCTAAAATACTGCAAAAAAACATTTATAGCATATAGATGATCTACCGGAATATCAAAAAACCCCTGCACCTGCCCGGCATGTAAATCAAGAGTTAGAATTCTGCTTGCTCCAGCGACAGTTAACAGGTTAGCTACCAACTTTGCCGTAATAGGAACCCGCGGTTGGTCTTTCCTATCTTGACGAGCATAAGAAAAATAAGGAATTACAGCCGTAATCCTACTAGCAGATGCTCTTTTTAACGCGTCAATGATTACTAACAACTCCATTAAACTATGATTCACCGGACAACACGTTGACTGAACAACAAAAACGTCTTTACCACGAACGTTTTCCTTAATTTCAACGCGAACTTCCCCATCACTAAACTGAGAGATTAAAGAGCTACCTTCTTTTGCTTTCAAGTTACGAAAAATCTTCCTTGCCAGTTCCTTATTAGCATTACCGCTAAACACAACTATTTTATCCATAACTCAACCTTTTTTCTTTCTTTTAAGAACCTTCGCCGGAACACCGATAACTACAGAGTTCGGCTCAACATCATGTATTATTACGCTACCAGCACCAGTAATAGCGCCTCCCCCTACTTTAACAGGTGCGACAAGAACCGTATCACACCCAATAAACGCCCCTTTACCGATAACGGTCTTATTCTTTTTCTTACCATCATAATTAGCAACAACCGTCCCAGCCCCAATATTAACGTTATCTTTAATGTCCGCGTCGCCTAAATAACCTAAATGTTTCATGGTTACTCCCTGACCTAACGCAGACCGATTTATTTCAATAAAATTACCTAATTGTGTATTCTTCTTAATTTTAGTACCCGACCGTAACCGTAAAAAAGGCCCTAACACGCAATTGTTGCCAATTATAACATCTTTTTCAATAAAGGTAAAGGGATAAATTACCGTATTTTTTCCTATTTTCACCCCGGTTTCAATATAGGTATTACGCCAATCTACAATTTTAACACCCTTCTCAATAAAGGCATTTACTATCCGTTCCCGCAAAATTTGTTCAGCAAAAAGAATATCTTTTTGAGTATTTATCCCTAAGATTTCGTTACTATCAGCCAAAAGGTAACTGCCGATTTTATCGCCGGCTTTATAAAGGATTTCAATTACATCAGTAAGAAAATATTCCCCTTTTTTATTATTTCTAGCTATTCTCTCTAAACTTTTAAATAGCTTATCACCAAGAAAACAATATATCCCACTATTCACTTCTTTATCATTACACGCTACCGAATACTCACTTTTTTCTTTAATTGCTTTTATATCACCTTTACAATCACGAATAATTCGACCTAACTGATTATCCCCTTTCATCTGAGCGGAAATCAACGCCGCAGAAACACTATTCCTTAAATACTTAGAGATAAATAAAATCAATGTACTTTTTTGAATAAGCGGCGCGTCAGCGCAAAGAACTAAAACGTTTTTATGCTTCACTCGTGGTAACGCGCACTTAACTGCCGAGGCTGTTCCCGATAAATCTTTCTGATAGACGAAATCTATATTAGTAAATCGCTTGGAAACTTCTTTTTCAATGGCGTTACCTTCATAGCCCAAAACTACAACTATCTGCTTAACATATTTTTTTACCCCTTCCAATTGATGTAAAACATGATGTATTAACGAATACCCTCCTAAACCATGAAGCACCTTTGGTAAAGACGACTTCATCCGTTTACCTTTTCCCGCCGCTAATACTATTGCCGTGAATTGTTTCATGGTTATACTTTATTTTGAAAATAGAAAATCGAAATTTGACCGGTCTGGCGTCGAGAGTACTCGCCACTTCCTCGCTTTCGCTCGGTCGCTCAAAGATTCTCTCAAGGGGACAAACTTAAAAAAGCATCACCGCTTCGGGTGATTCTTTTTTAAGTTGCCCGGCCTGGACTCGAACCAGGAAACTCAGATCCAAAACCTGATGTGTTACCGATTACACTACCGGGCAAAAAAACTTATCTAAACGTATAAGATTTTATCTTAATTTTGAACGGATAATCTGTAATCACAGTACCGTATTATACCCGTTAGGAAACTATTTTCAACTTATTTTATACCATATCTTTATACACTAAAAAAAATACAAACAGTCACCGTTAAGATATGGTGCAACTACATTTTAAACCATCGTCGTATCTGAATTCTCACTTTCGACTGAGTTCTCACTTTTACTGCCTTCATACCCCTGGATACTCGGCGACTCTTTCTCTTTGTAGTAAGCGTCTAATACCTTACTTTGAAGATAATCTCGAAACTGCTGGTTAATAGGGTGCGCTAAATCTTGATGCGTTGCCTGCCGGGTACTGCCTAAATCTCTAGGCGACGGCGGTAACTGAGCCCCACAATGGTTACAATATCTGCTGCCTGCGTCGATTTTCTTACCGCACCGCGCGCAAAACTGTTTCAACTTACGTGCCGGCATCGCTACAAATAATCCGCTATTTCCCTCAACAACCTTGATGTTTCTTACTACGAATGAATTATCAAAAGTAACTGTCGCATACGCCTTAAGCCGCTTTCCTTCGCTTTCTTTAAGAGAAATTCTTACTTCCGTAATCTCCATAGATATTACACCTCCTTTTAGTGAGCAGATACATTACCAAGCGGTCCCCGCTGCCTGAATTAACATACCCTTCTCAAAATGTATTAACTTCAAAGATCGAACAACTTTTATTCAAACCCCTATCTATTGTTTGTAGCGAATCATTATCAAAAATTGTGTACATCGCGCTACCGCTGCCGGTAACTCTGGCAAAAATATTTTTATCATTTAAATGATTTTTTAATTTTCTCACCTTACCACATACGTTGCAGGCGCTTTTATCCAACGCGTTAAAAATATTTTTTTTAATAAGCGTTAGATCTCCTTTTTTAAGAGCGTATTTTAACATCTTAACATTACATAAAAATTTTGTCAATTTTACTCTTGATTTTTCATAAACTTTTTTCGTAGATAATGTTAGGTTCGGCCAAACAATAAAATGATTATAGGTTTTCGCGTCAAACGGCTTAACGTACTGGCCCCGTCCGGAAATCACAGCAAATCTTCTTTGCGCGAGAAAAAAGTTAACATCGCTTCCTAACTTACTTCCTAACTTATACAACTCCTCTAAAGATAACTTTAAATTTAATAACTCATTTAAAGCGATAAGCATCGACGCCGCGTTCGACGACCCGCCTCCTAGCCCCGCTCCAACAGGAATCTTTTTATCAAGAAAAATATCGTACCCATACGCCAAATTACACTTTTTATTAATCAATTTAGCCACTGAAACACAAAGATTATCGTTAGTTACAAGACTCTTTAGATTAGAGGAAACCGCTATTTTCAAGGATTTAGTCACTTCAATATCAATTGTGTCGCATAACGATACCCTCTCAACAATACTTTCAATACGATGATATCCGTTAGCGTACTTACCTGTAATATTAAGGTAAAGATTGATTTTGGCAGGACTTAATATTTTTACTTTACTACCGTAAAAGTTTTTTTGCTTTCTCAACGATAAAATTAGCGGTGAGACCATAAAACTCCATCAATTCTTTCGGCGACCCAGATTGGCCAAACTGATTTTCTACCCCGATCCGGTCTATCCGCACGGGGTAAGATTGAGCTAACACTTCACATACAGCAGAATATAACCCGCCTGTAACCTGGTGCTCTTCACAAACAATTAGTTTATTACATTTCTTGGCTACAGCTATAATCAACTCACTATCTATTGGTTTTAAACTAGCCATATTAACTACGGTAGCGTTAACCCCTTCTTTCTTTAACGCCGCGGTCGCCTCTAGGGCTTGCTGAACCATAATTCCACAAGCCACTATGGCTATATCTTTTCCGTTTTCTAAACAGACTCCTTTACCGAGAACAAACTCTCCTCGATTCTCCAACGACGGTATTTTTGACCGTCCCAACCGTATATAAAATGGACCCGGCGTATTGTAAGCGGTAATTACCGCCTCTCGCGCTTCCGGCCCATCAGCGGGAACAATAATTTGCATGTTAGGAATAGCTCTAAATAAATTAATATCTTCCAACGCCTGATGAGACGCGCCGTCTTCACCAACAGTAATACCACCGTGAGTGGCAACTATTTTAACGTTAGCTTTATTAAGACATACTGAATTACGCACCTGGTCTAACGCGCGCGCGGTAGCAAACATCGCGAACGTAGATACAAACACAATTTTGCCGCAACTGGCTAACCCTGCCGCTGAAGCAACCATGTTCTGTTCAGCAACGCCAAAATTAAAAAACCTCTCGGGAAACTCTTTACGAAAAAAAGACGTCCTCGTTGACCCTGACAAATCAGCATCAAACACAACTATATTATTATGTTTTTTACCTAACTCAACTAACGTTTTACCATAAACATCACGCGCGTATTGTGCTTCCATATTTTTCCTCCAAAGACTACGAAAGTTATCCTACTATTGTATATTTTTTTCGTCTTCATCTATATCACTAAGTTCTTTTAACGCAATCTTTTCTTCTTCCGGCGACGGTGCCCGACCATGAAAATCAGCCACGTGCTCCATAAAGGAAACTCCTTTTCCCTTAACCGTCTGAGCGATAATTATTGTGGGTTTCTGTTTTATGCTCGCCGCTTTAGAAAAGGCGTCCAGTAGCTCTTCAATATTATGGCCGTCACATTGAATTACGTGCCATCCAAACGACTCCCATTTATTAGTAATCGGTTCTAAATTCATTATATCTTCAACTCGACCGTCTATTTGAAAATGATTATAATCCAATACCCCACAAAGGTTATCTAATTTAAAATGAGCCGCTGCCATCGCCGCTTCCCAAATGTTACCTTCCTGAATTTCACCGTCACCCATAAGACAATACGTACGCCAGTCGGCCTTATCTAACTTAGCGCCTATCGCCATACCTAAAGCCACAGATAAGCCCTGACCTAATGATCCGCTAGCTACTTCTATTCCCGGCGTTACAGTATCAGGATGCCCCTGTAACATCGACCCTAACTTTCGTAACGTCATTAACTCTTTATCAGAAAAATACCCATTCAACGCTAACGCCGCGTACAACGCCGGACAACAATGCCCTTTTGATAAATGAAACCTATCCCGCCCCGGCCATTTAGGATTTTTAGGGTCATGACGAATTACGTCAAAATACAAGCAACTGATAATATCTGTTGACGAAAGGGATCCTCCAGGATGCCCGCTTTTCGCGCGCGTTAACATTTTAATAATAAGTTTTCTGATTTCTGTAGCCTTACTTTTTAGATGTTTTACTTTGTTCTTCATATTTTTTTAATTTTTTTTGTAAAGCATTATTATCAGGAAAAAACTCCGATCCTTCTTTAATATATTTAACAGCCTCATTAATGTTTCCCATCTCAACATAAAGCGCGCCTATATGCTCATAAATGATTGGGTCTTTAACTGTCTCTACAGCCTGTTTAAGATATTCTTCGGATTTTTTGTAATCTTTCTTTTTAAAATGAATCCATCCTAAACTATCTAAGTACGCTCCGTTATCGGGATCAGAGACCAACGCTTTACGTATCATTTTCTCGGCGCTATCAAGATTATCTCCTTGGTCAGCATATATATATCCTAACGAATTAAGAATCGGCGCGTAATTAGGATCAACAACTAACCCTCTCTTCCAAACTTCTATAGCATCGTCTTTTCTGTCTACCTCTTCATAAATGAGCCCTAACCAAAAAATAGATTCAACATCGTCGGCTTTACTTTCTAAAATCTTTTCATAAACGTTTATCGCTTCCTGATACTGATTCTTATGAAAATAAAACTGAGCTAAATGTTCTGAAACCTGTACATCTTGCGGGTCTAACGTATGCGCTTTCTCTAAAAAATATTCGTACTCTTCTTCTAACGCTTCGTTATTCTGCGTATACGAATACAAAAAAATTAACGCTAAAGAAGCATCAAATCCTTCTACATCAAGGGCTTTAGCTGCCTTTAACTCTTTCTCTGCTTTTTCTATTTCACCTAACCGAATCAGGAGGGTGGACATCCTTAATCTAATAAGGAATGAATCTGGGTCTAATTTCTGGACTTTTTGTAAATATTTCAACCCTTTATGGTAATCTCCCTCTTCTGCGTAAAAAAGCCCCTTTAAGTACATACTATAAAGAGTTTCTATACTTTTTCTGCTTTGAGCAAAAGATACCAAAGTACAACTTAAGCAAAAAATAATACAAGCCCAAAAAATTCTCATTAATTATTGTGCTTTATGTCTTTGCTGTTTTCTTCTTTTCTTAAACCAGTGTCTTTTAACTTTCTTGATTTTTTTCTTCTTTCCACAAGGCATATGACTTTTACCTCAACCTTTAAAGTAACGGGAGGGTTCAAAACCCTCCCCTACAGTTTAATAAATTAACTTGTTTAACGGATACTCAATTATTCCTTGCGCGCCGTTTTCTTTAAACGCGGGAATTAGCCGTTTAACATCTTTCTCATCAATTATAACTTCTACCGCGTACCAATCCTTTACCGTCAACGTTGAAACCGTTGGTTTTTTCAGCGCGGGAAGCAATTCTAAAATACTATCTAAATTTTCTTTCTTAACATTCAATTTTAAGCCTACCTTTCCTCTAGCATTCAGCGCCCCCTTAAGAAGCAATAACAAATAATCCATCTTCTTTTTCTTCCAACTATCGTCATAGGAAGATTTATTAGCGATAAACTTTGTTGTCGATTCACATAAGGTATCTATTATCTTTAAACTATTAGCCTTCAGACTTTCTCCAGTTTCAGTAAGCTCAACGATAGCGTCAACAAGACCGCTTTTAACTTTAACTTCCGTAGCTCCCCAGCTAAACTCAACTTCAACGTCTATTTTTTTCTTTTTAAAAAACTTTTTTGTATAATTAACTAATTCAGTGGCAATTCTCTTACCCTTCAAATCTTCTATCTTCTTTATTTTCGAGTCATCTTTAACTGCTAACACCCACCGTACCGGGTTTAACGTCCTTTTAGCATAAAGTAGCTCTTCCAACCGTAAAACGTCAGAATTGTTTTCCAACACCCAGTCTTCGCCGGTAATCCCACAATCTAACACGCCTTCTTCAACGTACCGTGCCATTTCCTGCGCGCGAATAAGCACAATTTTGATCTCTGGGTCATCAATTGAAGGAAAATACGACCGAGGGCTTACGTAAACGTCAAATCCCGCCAACTTAAAAAGCTCTAATGTTTTCGCCTGTAAACTTCCTTTTGGTAATCCTAACTTCAGTGTTTTCATTGATATATATATGTTTATTGACACAATTCTAACGACGTACGATTATACAACCTAGGAATTAAATTGTAAAGGGAAATATTGCAAATTGGGGTAATTTTATTGATAGTATCGACTTATTATAAGGATATGTCTTCGCCTTCCTCTAAATCAATATTATCATTCCAGGATATTCCATACCCGCCTGAATCAACATGAACATTTTTAAACGCAGTAAAATTTATTATTATATCATTATTTACGCAAACATCTAAATCCTTTAATATTCCTCTACTTTTACTAAAATAGTATAATATATCTATTAATTATTCTTAAAATGTATCGAAAGATTAAATTGCAAAGATGGATAATCCTTTAATTCCTGCGGGAAAACGGGAAAAGGGCTCGATTCTCTTACACTACGCAAAGCATTATTAATTAAATCATTACTAATACCTGATTCTCTTCTTAAATGAACATCTTTTAATTTTCCATCTGATAAAACGATAAAACTCAAAAAGATTTCTCCTCTTTCTTTGCTATTATAATAACGATACGCGTTTTTCCTCACTTTTTCACGTATTGTTTGATAATAATCCATATAAGCCGGATTGCCTCGTAATTCTTTATTTAAAAAGGTATCCTTCAATATATTAAGTGTTTTATCGGAAAAAGCTATCGATTTGATACTCTTTTCAATAATCTGCGATTTATTTAACGCCGAATTCTGTTCTCCTTTAACCATCATTTTTTCCATGAAATTATCGATATAAGGGGGAACCGGTGTGCTCATCTCGTTTAAATCCGTTGGCATATCATCTTTAAAATTCTCTAGATGTTCGTTCTCTTGGGAAATTACATCTAGCTCCATAGTTATTTCTTTATCAACAAAGATATTCTTACTTTTAAAAAGCGGTAACATGCCAAAAAATCCAGTAAGATGAACCATAACTGATATGATTAAAGATAACTTCCAATACTGTTTCATAGCACATTACTATAACATAAGTTTAATTTTAATCCAACCGAATAATGGCGTTGTTGATACTATTAAAAACCTAAGATTTTCAATCATTGCAATCAAGATTTTCAGACTGAGGCTGGTCCGCCTCTGGTGGAAATCTTCGGAATCAGAGACTATTAAACTTTACAACAGCTCCATAATCTCGCCGGCAAGAAAATTGATAACTCCCTAAATACCAAGGAGTTATAAAGCAGAATTATATCAACCTAATGAAATCCCATTTTCCCCGCAGCAAACCGCGGGGTATTAGCGTAGGAGAATAAAAAATCTCTTATTCTCTTAAATTTTGTGCTTCACTAAAATATTTTTCGTCCTGTTTCTCTTCCGTACTTTCAAATCTATCCGTCATGTTCGCTAAAACTCGCCGTAATCTCGCGTTCTCTTTCTTCAAAGACACACTATCATAAAACCTTTTTGCTTCATATGATTGCGCGAGTTCCTCTTTTGATTTTTCGATCCGGTCACATTTTTCTTCTAGATAGCATATTCTCTCTTTTAACTGCTGTCCGCTCTCATCACTTAAGAAAACATCACTTTCCTTGCGTTCTGAAAGTAATTTATTAGATTTATCAATTTCCTTTTGCAGAACATTAATTGTCGCGAGATAATTATGATTTTGAGCTTCTTTCTTCTTAAATGCGTCAATTATTTCTTGTAACTTTTCTGTCTTTTGAGCAAACATATCTTTTTTATTTTCTATGTTTTCAATTCTTCCCTTTAACACCTGTACTGTTTTATTAAAATCATTTATTTGACTTATATATTTTTCTTTTTCTAATTTAACTTCTTTCAATTCCACCAAAACATTTTCAAGACTCTTTTCTTTCTCTTGAAATTTTTTAATAGCTTCTTTGAATACTTGTTCTTTTTGAGCAAACACAGTTTTTAACTCACTGGAATTATCTTGAATAGAAATATTTTCTTTGATTTGATCATCTTTTGCCACTATAGCAAGCTCTTTTTCTTTTTCCAAAGAAGCATATCCTTGCTTTAACACTTTCAGAGCTTCTTCTGAATTCTGAACTCTATTTTTATATTCGATATTTTTAGAATTAACTTCTTTAAAATTTTTATTAGTTTGATCTAAAGAGGCTTTATATTTATTATTTTCATCGTTTAAAACTTGTATTTCTTTACTGAATTTATCCTGCAACTGACTACTATTCTCATTAACTAACTTTTGGTATTTATTCTTTTCTTTTTGTAATACATCTAATTGCCCCTGATAACTTTGCGCCTGTTTTCTTAATTCGCTGTAATCGTTCTGAATACTGGTTAACTCTTGTATTTTTTTCACGAGGGTCTCTTTCTCATTATGAAAGATAGAATCGTTTTCCTTAAAACCGACTATTTGATTCTCTAAGTTTTCTATCTTATCTCTATACGCTTTGCTACCCATTTGACTTTCATTTAAAGATTCCTGCATTTTATGTAATACCACCTGATGCTCTCTTATGATTTGATTTATTTGTTCTGTTTGGCTCGCTTGGCGCTGTTTGGATTCAGTCTCAATCGAAACTAATTGATTTTCCCGCTCACTCAGTTTCTTTTTCGCATTTTTTATTTTCTCACTATATTGATTTTTTTCCTGACTTAATTTTTCTATGTTATATCGTAAACTGCCTACTTGTTTCGCGAATCCAGCCCTAAGATTCTCCTGTTCCTTTTTCGCAACATCATACTTTCCTATTAAATCTTTGTTCATCTCCGAAATTTTTTGTTTATCTTCGGAGGCTATATTTAATTTATTATTAGCCATTTCTAAACTATTTTCTAATTTACCTATTTCACTCATATATTCTCTATTCTTACTATTCTCCTTAGTTAATCGCGACGCTATTTCATCTAAAGAATTTTTATACTCTTGATTATTTTTTTCTAACGATTCAATCCTTTCGCTAAGTTCATTTTTCATCCTATTGATATTGTCACTATAAACATTTTTTTCACTTTGTTGAGCTTTCTGTAATTCATCTATCCTAGCAAGATATTTCAGATTATCATTTTGGACTTCTTTAAACTCTTGCTCCACGCTATCTAAATGCTGAAGTTTTTTTACTAAAAGACTTCTTTCCTTTTGAATCATATTCTCACTATTTTTTACCGCGGCTAATTGGTTCTGTGTTTCACGAAGATTATTCATATATTCATTTTTTTCGGCGGCAGTCTTAGTTAATTCTTTACGGATACTACTTAACTGGGTCTTGTACTCATCAATAGCGTTATTAAATTTACCCGTATTCTTAGCAATCTTTACATCAAAACTATTTTTTTCTTTGGCAAATAATTCTTTGTTTTGCTTTATCTCTTCGGTTAATGCCTCGATTTTTTTATACGCTATATCTTTTTTTGTCCGAAAATCTTGGATATCCCCCCTTAAAGTATTAACTTCTTTTGTTAATTGGTCTTGAATCTGCCGACTATTCCCATTAATAGCTTCAACCTCCTCAGCCTGTTTACTTTTAGCTAATTCTAGAGATTCATTAGATTCTTGCAAGGATTTATTTTGCGCCTGTAATAAATCTCTAGACTTCTCTAAACTATCGATTTCTTGAGCGTATTCATTATTCTTATCTTTGATATTTTTTAATTCAGCGGTTGTTTCCGATAATGAGCCTTTATAACTATTAACTACATTTTGCAGACGCGCGGTTTCGTTATTGATCTTTTCCTCTTCATTTAAATCTCTTCGGGCAAGAAGATCTTTATACTTTTTAATTTTATTTTGTAATACATTTAGCTTTCCTAAAAATCCTTGTTTTTCATCTTTTACACTCTTAAGCTCGTTACTAATTTTATTCCCAACTTCGTCTATCGCTTTAATTTTGACTAAAAACCCCTGTTTTTCCGTTTGCAATTGCTTATTATTTTCTAAAGCTACCTGTAACGACGAGGATAAAGAACTAACATTATTCACAACCGCTTCTTTCTCCATACTAATTTGCTTTATCTTACTATTCAATTCAGCTAAGGAGCCTTTATGGTTATTTATAATACCTGCCACGGATTCTTTTTCACCTTTAATTATCTTATCTTTTTGGGCTAATATTTTTTTATACTTATCGTTTTCGTTTTCTAAAAAGTCTATTTTATTAGTGTATTCTTTATTCCTCCCTTGGGCTGCGCTTAATTCTCCTTTGACTGCGCTCAAGTTTTCAACCATCGAGATAAGATCTTGTTTTTCTTTGGTTAAATTTTCATTTCTGTTTCTAACTAAATTAAGTGTTTCATCTAAATTACCTATTTCTTTTTTGGATTTTTCTCCTTCTACCTTTATTTGGGTTAACTCATCCAAGGTTTTAGTCATCGCTATTTTATATTCATTAATAGTACCGTTTAACTCCGCCACTCTATTATTGAATTTATTATCAGTTTCCTTTGCTATATCATTAAGCTTATTTGTAAATTCTTTTTCTGCTTTAGCCATCAACCCTTTATAACTCGTGACTTCTTTCTCTAAGGCTTGCATTCTATTGGAATACTCTTGCCTCTGATTTTTTGTTAGTTTTAATTCATCTTTAACCGCATTAAAGTCATCAACGCTCTTAAGAATTATTAGTTTTTCTTTTTCTAACATTATATTCTTAGCGTTAGCTTCATTAAGCCCTTTATTTAAATCATCAGTTTTTGATACCAACTCTTTTTTTTCACTATCTTTCTTTTCTGAACGAATCGTCAACTCGGCTAATTTATCAACATATTCATCTATGGATTTTTTCCATTTATTAGAAGCCTGTTTTATTTTCTCTTCGTTAAGAAAGTCTTTTTTGACAATTAGGGCCTTATAATCTTTAACTTCTTCTTCCAACCGCATAACTTTAGCAGCATATTCTTGATTTTCTTTTTCTGTTTTACTCAAAGAAACAACCATCTTCTCTATATCGGATATCTTTTCTGTTAATCTAGTATTTTCTTCTTTTAACTCGACATTTGATGTCTCAATATTTTCCTTTTCGCTCTCTACCTTTTTCAAGTTATTATCTAAAGCATTTTTTTCTTGTTTTACCTGATTTAAGTTCTCTTCAATTTTTGATACCGAAACACCATATTTATCTATTTGATTTTCTAACCCCTTAACTTTATTAAGATAATTGATTTCAGATCCTCTTAGCGCGACCTTATCCTTATTTAAATCAGCAACCTGTTTTATAAACATTGAGACATCGTCTTTTAACCGGATATTCTCTTGCCTAAATAATTCAATATCCTTCACCGCTTTTGCTAATTGGTTAGCAAGCTGACTACGCTGGGCGTTAACCTCTCTTAATTGGGAAGTGGCTTCATCTAATACTCCATTTTCTCTTCTTAATGTTGTTATATCTTTCTTTGCGTTCGCTAATTGATTGACAAGCTGGCTATTTTCTTCTTTAACTAATCTTAACTTAAGAATATCGCCCTTAAATACAGAGTTTTCTTCTCTTAACGTTTCAACTTCTTTCTTTGCTTGGGTTAATTGGCCATAAACCCGACTATACTTTTCATTACCTACTTTTAATTGAGCAACAACTTCTTCTAATCTTTCTTTTTCTGATTTTAGTATTTCATTATCGTTATCCGTCTTTGCTAATTGATTTAAAAATCGGCTATTTTCATCTTTAATCTTTTCTAACTCTTTATCTCTATTGAGTAAGGCTAGTTTATTCTCCTCTATAACTTTTTTTAATTCAGCTTTTTCTCTATCCGCTGTTTTATTATCTTGCAAAATACGTTCACCGATAATCCTGTTGTTCTCCTGAGCATCACTTAATTTATTTCGTAATTGGCTTAACTCTTTTAGAGTTTTAGCAAATTCTATACTTTCTTTTTCTAACTCTTTATTCCTTTCCTCAATGTTATTTATGACATCTTCTACCTTAACTAACTTCTCATTCATTTGCGATTTACTTTGGATAACGTTACTCAATTCTTCCTTACTCTCTGCCAACATAGCCCTATAGCTTTCGATAGTATCTGTTAAGGCAATTTTTTCTTTATTGAGTTTTGCTAAATCCTGCATTTTCAATTTAACAACTATTTCTTGTTGTTTCCTATTTTCTTTCTCTAAATCAGCTATCTTCACAAGATTATTCTGTTTATCCGAATCTAGACTATCTGACAAATTCTTTGAATTTACTAACTCTTTCTTAATTGTATTATTCTCATTAGCTAAGGTCTTAACCTGTGACTCTAAAGAAGCTGTCATCGTTTTAAAATCATCTATATTTTGCGCGTATTTCTCATTCTTAAGGCTTAGCGTTTGTAGTTGAGAAATAAATTCCTTTACCTTATCTTCTTTTTCATTAAGTTTTTTTAAAGAATCTTTCAGCGCTATATCGTTATCCGAGAGAGAAATCTTAAACTGCTGATTTGCCTGAACTAAAGAAGCCACCTGATCAGATATTTTTTTATCCTTAATCTGAAAAGCTTCCTTTTCTTTAGCTAACCCTTCTTTTTCCTCCTTTAATTTAGCAAAGTCATTCTGCAAACTATTTAAATTACCTTGAATCTTATCTGTCTCATTTAATGAAACATCTTTTTCTTTACTCAAAGTAAATACTTTTTCATTTAAATCATCCAACTTATTTTTATAATCGATTCCTTGACCTTTAACGCTTTTAAGTTCATTTAAAAGATGATTGATAGATATTTTGTGTTCGTTAATAACTACCTGTTGTTTTTTCGATTCCTTTATCCCCTGATCACGTTCTTTTATAAGTCTATCGTTCTCTTCCTGCAAAAATTGTGTGGTTTTTTCTAGAAACTCAATAGTATCCTTATAATCTTGTACTTGTGTTTGTAAATCTTTTAATTCATTTCTCGAAATAGAAGACTGCGCGCCTTTATCACCGCCTTCATTATCCATAGACTGCCCATAACTCGCGAAATGAAAAAACGTAATAACGAAAACCATTATTACCATACAGCATTTACTCCTCTCTAAAATATATTTTGGAGGAAGATAGTTGATATAATTAATTAATATTTGGGAAGGCAGGTACCGAAATAAAAACTTTTTTTTATTAAACACATTGACCAACAAAACAAAAAAATTAAGACATTTGTTAAAAGACGCTATTCCTTTTTTGAAAACAAATTTTCTCATTTTCTACCCCTTTCTTAAACACAGACGATTAATTTGAGGAACGCTTATAAACGCCCATTTAATTCGCGTATAGCCACAAACTTCTATATCCGTGTTAACATGCGTACTGTTTATCAAATTCTAAGTAATCCTAACAGACTTTCCTTAGTAAAATAACCAGATAATCATTAACAAAAGGTGATTGTATTTATAAATGAGCATTTCAATACTGTGAAAGAGCGTGATCTTAAGTGTAATCAAGGACTGTTGAATTTTACAACAGTCCTATAATTAAGTTATATTATCTTATCAAATAATCTTGTATTATTCAACTCTAGTATTTAAGATTTTTTTTGCTAGATATAGCGCAAAGATTATTTGCCTTCTTTCGCTAATAGCGGAATAATTTCTGAAAGAGTGGGATGTATAAAGGTGCATTTTTCAAGAGAATCTAAACTCATATTGTTTTTAATGCAATAAGAAAATAAACTTATTAATTCACACGCGCTATTAGAAATAATACCCGCGCCTATTATCTTATTTTTAAGATTCATGACAATCTCAATAAATCCATTAGTATCATTATATACATGAGCGGAAGAATACTTTAAAAAATTAGACTTTATAACTCTATATTCTATATTTTTAGTTTTTGCTTCGTCTTCTAAAATTCCTACGCTAGCCATTTGAGGAATAGAAAATACACATTCCCCTATTCCCTGATAATCTACTCCAACCTTCTTACCCATTATATTTTCGACACAAATACTCCCTTGATATTCTCCAATATAAGCAAGAAGTTTTTTACCCGTAATATCCCCGCAAGCATAAACATTTGGGATATTTGTCCTTAAGAATTCATCTGTTTTAATCCATCCCCCATCACACACTGATAAGTTTATGTTATCTACTTTCAACTGTTTAACTTGCGCGCTTCTACCTATTGCCAAAATTATTATATCAAAATCATCAACGTTACAATCTGATAAGCTTTTACCAGTATGAATTTTTATACCGCCATTTTCTAAAATAATCCGCAAACGCTTGGCAAAATAAGCATCGGATAACGGTAAAATGCGGTTCTCTTTCTCAATGACTGTAACCTCTCGGTCAAAACGGCTTAACATAGACGCAAATTCTATGCCAATATACCCACCGCCAACGATAAGAACTTTTGGCGGTAAATCTGATAAACGGAATAAATCTTCGGCGACAATACACTTCTTTTCAGTTGTAATTTTCTTAGGAACCGATCCTGTCGCGATAATAATATTTTTTGCGCTTATCGTATTATCTCCTACTAACAATGTGTTGATATCAATAAAAGATGTTTCTCCAAATTGAACAGCCACTCCTTTATTTTCTAAATATTTCAATAAGGGAGTTTTTATGTTTTCTACTAATTGGTCCTTACCAATAATTGTTTCTTGCCAATTTTTATTTATTTTTGATGAGTTTAAGAAGAATTTTGTGGGGATGCAACCAGTATTTAGACATGTTCCGCCAAAACATTTCTTTTCTTTTTCAAGAAGAATTGTTTTTAATCCATATTTAGATGATAACTTCGCCGCGGCTATACCTGCTGGACCTGCGCCAATTATTGCTACATCATACATATATTAATATAGATATTTATTGAAATTTGTTCACTTCGTTCACGAAATTTGTAGAAATTAATTGTTTAAAAATTCGTTAACAATAAATCTCTATTAATTTCGCAAAGCGAATCTCTATCAATTTCTATTATAAATTTAAATTATTAAATGCATCTTTCACTTTTTTAAGTTCAGATTTATCTTCATTACTTACTTCTATTTCGATTATTTTCTCTATTCCCTTTTTATTTATAACACAGGGAACCCCCATACATACATCTGATAATCCATATTCTCCCTGTAAGACAACAGATACAGGGATTATTTTATTACTATCCCTATCAATTGCCTCAATTAAAGAAAAACATGCCAACGACGGAGCAAAATGAGCGCTTCTTGTTTTAAGACACTTTACAATTTCGGCACCTCTTAACTGAACCTTTTGTTTAATACTGTCTATCTTCTTTTTGTCTAAAAACCGATCTAAATTTTGGCCAGAAACTTTAACTTTCGATAAATCTACAATCATATCCTTACTATGCGGACCATAAACAAACCCTTCCACAGAATCCGCTGATATTTTCATTTCTTTATAAAGGATATTAAGAAACCTGCTGGTATCTAACGAAGACCCCATACCAAAAACCTTGTTACGGGAAAACCCTGTTTCTTTGTATACAATATAAGTAATTAAATCAAGCGGATTAGTCACTGTAATTACTATCGCGCCGAAAGCGAATTCTTTTATTTTTTGAGAAACGTCTTTAGCAACAGTCCCATTTATCTTTAGCAGATCCGCTCTAGTCATACCGTCTTTTCTCGCAATCCCCGCGGTAATAACAACTATATCAGAATCTTTTATCAACGAAAAATCTGAGCCGCCTCTTACCTGAGTACTAAAACCTAAAATTCCTCTGGTATCTTCTAAATCTAAAGCAACCCCTTTAGCTAACCCATCGGCTATATCTATAAGATTAAGTTCTTCTAGATTTAACTTTGAAAGTAAACAAAAAGCTAAAGACGATCCAACTGCCCCACTACCAATTATTGAAATTTTTTTAACCATATTTTTATACCTCTATGTATCAAATATCATGCTACCTGATCTACCTATTATGTATTATCAATAAGTCAAGCTTACAGATGAAAGAAAGAATCAAAAACAATTTTAAGAGGGAGGCTCTGATCCCTTAAAAGCATGGTATCCTTCCTGAAAGGAAGGATTTTTAAGGGTGAAGCGCCAGTAAAAATCCGCGCAGGGGATTTTTACGATCCCGAAAAAATTCGGTTTTGATTCTTAGCCGCACTGTAAACACAGCTTGTTGATTATACACCTGTTACTTGTTACTTATCTTCTTTATTTTCTCCACAATAGCTTGCGCGTATTCTTTAGTTCCTACAGCAGAAGCAACATCTTTACTAGATTTTAAATCGTAGGTAACATTAACGCCTTCTTTTATTACAGAAAATACGGCCTCCTCTAAAAAACGAGCATTTTCACTCTCACCTAAATATTTAAGCATTAAACTAGCTGAAAGTATCGTTGCTGTCGGATTCACTTTATTCTTTCCAGTATACTTCGGCGCGGATCCATGCACCGGCTCAAATATAGCCATAGTATCACCAATGTTAGCACCGGCGGCTAGCCCTAACCCGCCGACTAATCCCGCGCATAAATCTGAGATTATATCGCCATAAAGATTAGGCAATACTAAAACATCAAATTTATTTGGATTCATTACCAATTGCATAGATAAGTTATCTACGATAATATCTAAGGCCTCTATATCGGAATAATCGGCAGAGATATCTCTAAATGTCTTTAAAAATAATCCGTCAGTGTATTTCATTATATTTGCTTTATGAACGCAAGTTACCTTTTTTCTCCCCTCTTTTTTTGCTAACTCAAAAGCAAATCGAATAATTCGAGAGGAAGCAAACCTCGAGATTGGCTTTAATGTCAAAGCACTCCCTTTCCTTATCTTTTTTTCACTAATGTTGTTTATTTGATCAATAATATCTTCAGTACGAGAATCTCCATCCTTAAGTTCTACCCCAGCATATAGATCTTCACTATTTTCTCTAACAACAATAATATCTACGTCTTTATATCTTGATTTTGCGCCTTCAATGGTATACGTCGGACGTAAACACACATATAGATCTAACTCTTGTCTTAACTCGACATTTATAGATCGAAACCCCTCTCCTATTGGCGTCGTAATAGGTCCCTTTAACGCTACTTTATTTTTCTTTATGGAATCTAACGTTTCTTTAGGTAAAAGAGTTCCATACTTTTCTAATGCCGGTTGTCCCGCTATGGCTTCCTCCCAATCAATATCAATATCTAACGCCCCTAAACAAACGCAAGCCGCATCGGTAACCTCAGGACCTATACCATCTCCTGGAATCAATGTGATTTTATAACTCATAATAGCGCACCCCTTAATTTCTATATCTTAAAATTTTTATGTCGACTAAGATAATTTATAACACCATTGCATCTTATTAATTCCTTACGGAAATTATCCCAAGGATTAAATTCAATTGGAACTTGGTAATTTTTATTATTTATTACACCCGTATCAACATCAACACTTATTTGATCTGCTTCTTTTATAGAAGAAGTATCTGCCTCAATCAAAGGTAACCCTATATTAAATGAATTCCTATAAAATATCCGGGCAAAACTCTTTGCAACCACACAAATTATACCCGCTTCTTTTATCACCCAAGGAGCTTGTTCCCGAGAAGACCCCATACCAAAATTATCGCCCGCGACAATTATAGATTTAGATGGGACTATTTCTTTAAAAAAGTTAGTCCTTATATCTTCAAATAAATACTGAGATAACTTCTTCATATCAGTAATAGCAAACTTATACCTTCCTGAAATAATCCAATCAGTATTTATATTATCACCAAACCTAAAAACCCTACCTTCCAACACCATCTTTATTTCTTACCCTCTTTAGTCTTATATTTTATATTTTATGTCCTTTTTCGCCTTCTATCCCCAGGCTTCAGCCTTCAGTCTTCAGTCTTCGGTCTTCGGTCTTCAGTCTCCTCAAAGACTATCAAACTCCATAATATTTTTCACTTTACTTACCGCAACCTCTCTAGTGATAAATCCCTTCTTATAATACTCCTTTAAACATTTATCCATAGTATGCATCCCGTACTGACCGCCCATTTGAATCAATGACGGAATCTGAGCGACTTCTTCTTCTCTTACAAGATTTTTAATCCCAGGCGTAGCAATTAACACCTCTGTAGCAAGAACCCTTCCTTTTCCCTGAGCACGGGAAAGAAGTAACTGAGATATTACGCCTTGAAGACAATCTGCTAACTGAACCCTTATTTGTTTTTGCTGATGAGGAGGAAAAACATCAATTATTCTTTGCACAGTTTGAGGCGCGTCAGGGGTATGTAATGTCGCTAACACTAAATGCCCAGTCTCCGCGGCAGTCAATGCGGTACCTATTGTTTCTAAATCCCGCATCTCACCTACAACAATTACGTCAGGATCCTGACGTAACGCCCTTCTTAAAGCCTCTGGAAAAGACCGCGTATCAGAATATATCTCTCGTTGTTTTATTATACTTTTTTTATTAACATGCATGTATTCAATAGGATCCTCTATACAAATAATCATTTCTTCTCTTTCTGAGTTAATAACATCTATCATCGCCGCAAGTGTCGTACTTTTTCCCATACCAGTTGGCCCGGTGACAAGAACTAAGCCGTTTGGTTTCCTAATTAAATCATAAGCTACTTTAGGAATTCCTAAATCTTCAATTTTAGGAATTTCTTTAGGAATCCGCCGGAAAGCGGCTTCAACATTACCTTTTTGATAATGCACATTTATTCTATATCTATCCATATCTGGTAAAGAAAAAGAAAAGTCTAACTCTCTATCTCTCTCAAACGCGGATTTTTGTTCATCATTAAGAATACTATATATAACGGCTTTGGTCTGGTCGCTATTTAAAATAGGCAATTCAGTATGATGTAATTTTCCATCAATTCTTACAATAGGCGGACTATTAACCGTAATATGAAGATCGGAAGCACCTACTTCCATCGTTTTCTTAAGAAGCGCGTTCATATTAACCATAAAAACCTCCTAATGACCACGTGGCGCACAAGCGCGCATGTGGGAATTAGCCACGTTTCGAGAGAAACGAGATCACGTGGCAATAATTAATTACAAATTATCCTAATTTTGTAACGGGACAACACAAAGATCGCCCCCTACAATATTTATTATTTTTTGATTGCCTTTATATACTTCCTAGGATCAGTAATCTTGCCCTTAATTGCTGACGCAACGACAGTTGCCGGAGACCCAAGATAAATAAAACTTAAAGGATTACCCATTCTACCTTTAAAATTTCTATTGGCAGTAGAAATTACTACTTCTCCATCCGCGGGAACTCCTTGATGAGTCCCTACACACCCCCCACATCCCGGAGGTAAAATTAAACCTCCCGCTTCTAAAATAATTCTTATTATTCCTTTGCGTAAAGCCTCTAACATTATCCTCTGCGAAGCAGGCGCTACAAAAAACTTAACATCGGGATGAACTTTTTTTCCTTCCAGAATTTTAGCTGCTATTTCTAAATCTTCTAACCGTCCATTAGTACACGTTCCTAAAAATGCCTGGTCTATTTTTTTACCTTCAACTTCTTCTACCCGGACGCCATTATCTACCGCATGCGGTTTTGCTACATACGGTGTCAGTTTGGAAATATCAAATTCAATAACCCTCTGGTAATTACAATTTTTATCAGCTAACACTGCCTTTTGCTTCTTTACGCCTATCTTAGAAAGATAAGAAAAAACTCGCGCGTCCGGCGCGATTAGACCGCATTTGGCGCCAAACTCTATCGTCATATTAGTAATAGTAAATAACGCATCCATTGATAACTTATCAATAACACTCCCTCCAAATTCAACGGATTTATAAGTCGCGCCAGCCGCGCCTAGTTTATGAATAATAGATAAAATGATGTCTTTACTAAAAACGCCTACAGGTAACTTACCAGAAACTACAATTTTATATGTCGGCGGTACTTTAAACCAATTCTTACCTGTAGTAAGGGCAACAGCTATATCTGTAGATCCCATACCAAAAGCAGCCGCGCCTAAGGCGCCGGCTGTGGAAGTGTGAGAATCAGCCCCTAATATAAGAGCTCCAGGATAAGCAAACCCTTCTTCTACTATTAACTGATGAGAAATTCCGCAACCTACATCGAAAATACGATTTTTGTATTTATTCGCAAACGATCTCATTTGAGCATGGACTCCTGATACCCCCACATTCGGAGAAGGACTACTATGATCAATAAACATTGCGTATTTTTTTGGATACTTAAGGGAAGCTTTTAACTGAGAAAGGCTATCTAGAACTAATGAAGTAGTTCCATCCTGAGAAAAACAAAAATCAACATTACATATACCAACATCATTAGCATACAAACGTTTAGAGGAATGAGAAGAAAGAATTTTTTCAATTATTGTCTGTCTACTCATGGTATATATTAGTTACTGAAAATCACTTAATGATTTGATTAGAGAAGTCTTTCGCCGTTAGTCTTTGTGATAAATTCTTTTATCCTAATAATTCCCTTCTTTATGCTGTCGATACTTGTTGCAAAACTCACACGAATAAATCCCTGAGAGCCAAAAGAATCCGCGGGAATACAAGAAACCAAATGTTTCTCCAATAATCCCGACGCAAAATCCATCGAAGAAAGCCCCGTATCCCTTATATCGCAAAACATATAAAACGTTCCTTGCGACTTTATCGGTTTAATCTTAGGGCAGCTATTTAATCCTTCCCATAAACAATCACGCCTTTGTTGAAATTCTTTTTTTATAAACTCCTGCCATTCTTTATTATCTAAAGCGGCTTGGGCTCCTTTCTGAGATATAGAAGAGGTACAAGAAGTTGTATGATCTATCATTTTTGAAATTTCATTAATTAGTTTCTCTGCCGCGACTAAATACCCTATTCTCCACCCCGTCATAGAATATGTTTTAGAAAACCCATTTATTGTGACAGTAAAATCAGCCGCCCCCGGAAAAGAAGCAAAACTAATGTGGCTGCGGCCATCATAAATTAACTTCTCATAAATCTCATCACTAACAACAAAAATACCTTTATCTTTTACAACCTTATAAATAGCTTCTATCTCTTGATAACTATAAGTTACACCAGTAGGATTACTAGGATAATTAAGAATTAAAACTTTAGTTTTAGGTGTTATCGCTTTTTCTAAATCTTCTGCTTTTATTTTGAAATCATCCGTAGATTTTGTAGGAAAAACCCTTAAAACTCCCCCAGCGAGTTTTATTATTTCAGGGTAACTGACCCAGTATGGTGAAGGCAAAAGCACTTCATCCCCCTGATTTATAAGACTAAATATAGCGACAAAAACAGCATATTTAGCCCCAGCAGTAACAATTATGTTTTTAAAAGTCGCAGGTATGTTATTTTCTTGTTGTAGCTTTTCGGCAATTTTTTCTCTTAACTGTATAGTTCCTCTTGACGGAGTATACTTAGTAAACCCATTATCAATCGCCTGCTTTGCGGCATCCTTTATAAAAGAAGGAGTATCAAAATCCGGTTCACCAGCAGCAAAGTTAATAACATCTTTACCTTCTTGTTCTAATTTTTTTGTTAACGCAGTTATTTTAAGCGTACTTGATTGATTAAGCGAAATAATACGAGGATTCATTATATCTGCTATCTCCAATCTGCTATCTCCAATCTATTTTACAGGGCGTTTCTTCCTTTTTTAAAAATGTTCTTAACCCCTGACATTATACCCTTATTAGACGGCTTTTCCTTTTTCACTACAACCTTACGTTCTTTTTTAACTTCCTTTACTTCTGTATCTTTTTTACCTTTAACTTTCTTTTTAGGCTCTTCTCTTCTGGTTAACTCTAAAATAGAAATAGCCGCACCATCACCCTTACGCGGGGATAATCCTAGGACTCGGCAATACCCTCCATTGATAGTTTTAAACCGTGGACCAATTACTTCAAATAATCGTTTGACTAACTTATGATCCTTCAAAAGGCGATAACTTAATCTTCTATGATGTAAGGTATCATCTTTTGCCCAGGTAATTAATTTATCAATCCAACTCCTTAAAGCCTTGGCTTTTGCCTCTGTCGTAGATATCCGTTCTTTAATAACAATAGCCCTTAACAGCGAAGAGATTAACGCTTTTCTTTGAGCTCTCGGACGAGAAAGCTTTGCGGTCTTCTTTCGATGTCTCATAACATCTCCAATTTTCGTTCATCAACTTTCATACCTAAAGAAAGCCCCATTGTTTTTAATACCTGAGCAACCTCATTTAAGGATTTCTTTCCGAAATTCCTGTAAGCAAGAATTTCTGCCTCAGTTTTACCTACTAATTCTACCAAATTCTTAATATTTGCTTCGCGCAAACAATTCGCGCTTCGAACTGATAATTCTAACTCCGTAACAGGAATCTTCAATTTTTCATAAAGAGCTATTTCTTCCGGTGATAATTCTTCATATTCCTCTTCAGGAATTTCGCCTAACGTAAAGAAAAGCTCTAAATGCTTACTTAACACTTTAGACGCATAAATCAACGCTTCTTTCGGTTCAATACTTGCATTGGTAAAAATCTCCACAATTAACTTATCATAATCGGTACGTTTTCCAACCCTTGTATTCTCCACTTTAAAAGCTACTTTCTTCACCGGTGTAAAAATAGAATCGATAGGTATCACCCCTATCGGCATATCATCTCTTTTATTCATTTCTGAAGGAACAAATCCTCTACCCCTTCCCACCTCTAACTCAATATCTAATTTTGCTTTTGCGCAAGTAAGCGTTGCTATATGCTGATTAGGATTTATAACTTCGATGCTCTCATCAGTTATAATATCTTTAGCGGTTACAACCTTTTCTCCCGACTCTTTTAATGTTACTTTTTTAGGCGATTTAGAGTATGATCTCAAAACTACATTCTTTATGTTCAAAATTACTTCAGGAATATCCTCAAGAACTCCGTCTACAGTAGTAAACTCATGTTGCGCCCCCTCTATCCTAACAGAAGTTACCGCCGCCCCTTCAATGGAAGAAAGAAGTACTCTTCTTAACGAATTACCTAGAGTTACTCCATAACCTCTTTCTAAAGGCTCAGCAATAAATTTTCCATAATTGGGGGAATACGTTTCCTGCTCTACAGTTATTCTTTTAGGAAATTGAAAATCCCTCCAAGTTATTCCCATCGTATTACCTCCTTAATTTTGCCCCGCAAACCACTTTGACTTCAACCATATCTTTACGCTTCTGCGAAAAGGCTTTAAATCTTATTTTGAATACAACTCTACAATTAACTGTTCATTAACAGCTAAGACAATATCTTCCTTTTCGGGAAGACGTACTATCTTTATTTTCAAATTATTATTATCCACGTCTATCCACGAAGGAACACCTCTTTCTTTCGCGATCACTTCAATTCTTTCTTTAATTCTTTTTTTAACATCATCCTTTACTCTGATTTCTATTTCCTGATCCGCACCAACTAAATAGGAAGGGATATTCGTTCTCTTTCCCTTTATAAAAACAGAACCATGAAGAACCAGCTGTCTAGCTTGATTCCGAGATGAAGCAAAAAGCGCTTTAAACACGACATTATCTAACCTTCGTTCAAGTAATTGAAGCAACGTTCTGCCTGTAACTCCCCTTGATTTAGTAGCTAATTGGAAAAATCTATGAAACTGTTTTTCTAACATTCCATAAGACCTTTTAACTTTTTGCTTTTCTCTTAACTGTATAGCATAATATGTCGGTTTAGATGCCCGTCTCATACCATGCATCCCAGGAGGGGTAGGACGTTTTGCAAAAGAACATTTCTCAGTATTACACCTTATTCCTTTCAAAAACAACTTTGTTCCTTCTCTTCTACATACCTTACATTGTCCGCCTAAATATCTTCCCATCTTTACCTCTCTCTTATTGTAGGGGCAATTCATGAATTGCCCGTTTCTACCTATTATCGTATATTCACGGGCGATTCGTGAATCACCCCTACACATTCATTATTCATTTAAACTCTTCTTTTCTTCCTCGGCCTACACCCATTATGGGGAGAAGGCGTTATATCTTTTACTTTCTTCACGTTTAACCCCGCTGACTGTAATGACCGTATAGCTGATTCTCTACCTGGTCCCGGCCCTTTAACTAAAACTTCCACATCAGTTAACCCCATATCCTTAACTCGTTTCGCGACATTAAAAGATGCTATTTGTGCCGCATATGGAGTTGATTTCTTTGCTCCCTTAAAGCCTACAGTACCAGCAGATGACCAAGTTAAAGCATTACCATCTAAATCGGTAATGGTAATAATTGTATTATTGAATGTTGCTGTAATATGCGCTACTCCAACGTTTGATGATAAACGAATTTTTTTCTTTTTTTCTTTCTTTTTCTTTTTCGCCATTTCAGCTCCTTCAATAAGCGCATAACTCACAAAGAAAAGTACTTATAAGTTATTTGCGCGAATTATTTTTTTTAATTCCACCAACCCGCGGTTTAGCGCCTTTACGGCTGCGCGCATTACATCGCGTACGCTGCCCTCGTACAGGCAACCCTTTCTTATGTCTCGATCCTCTATAACATCCTATCTCCATTAATCTACGTATATTTTGAGATATGCCTCTCTTCAATTCTCCTTCTATTATATAATTTGCCTGAATCTGAGTAACTAACTTAGAAATCTCTTCTTCATTCAACTGCCCAGCCTTTTTTTCCGGATCAACACCTATCTCTTTTAACAACCGTAATGAATTAGTTGGTCCTAGTCCATACAGGTATCGTAAAGAAATTTTTATTTTTTTATTTTTGGGAATATCAACACCTAAAATTCTTGGCATATTAACCTCACTTTGTTCGTTTAAAATCTAGCAACCAATTTCTGATTACTACACTCTGGTTTCTGGGTACTCTTACTCATCCCTGTTTCTGCTTATGCTTAGGATTCTTACAAATAACCCGGACTACTCTCTTCCTTTTTATCAATTTACATTTATCACAAATTTTTTTAACTGACGATCTTACCTTCATAACATCCTCTCTTTATTATCCCGAATTTTATTTATTAATTTTTTCTTATTCTTTACTTTTTATTACTTCTTATCTCTTTTTATCTCTTAATCCTTGATTCTTACCGCTTACTTCTTAGTTCTTACTTCTCTATTTATATCGATAGGTAATCCGCCCCCTTGTTAAATCATACGGAGAAAGCTCCATTTTTACCTTATCTCCGGGTAAAATTCGAATAAAATGCATACGCATTTTTCCAGAAACATGGGCTAGAACAACATGCCCATTGTCTAATTTAACTCTAAACATAGCATTAGGTAACGACTCAACGATCTCTCCCTCAACCTCAATTAATTCTTCTTTTGCCATATATCCTTATTTTTTAATCCTTATTCTTCTATTTTCACACACCATTTGGTCTCTGTTCTCAATCTTCTGTCTTTCCTTGACCCTATTCTTTCTATCAATACGTCAATATTTTCGGACCTCTTTTTGTAATTGCTACCGTATGCTCAAAATGCACCGCTAATGAATTATCTTTAGTTTTAGCTGTCCACCCATCACTGGAAATCTGAACTTGATAATCACCCGCGGCAACCATCGGTTCAATAGCAATAACCATCCCTTCTCTAAGTTCGCATCCTTGCCCCTCTTCTCCGAAATTAGGAATCTCTGGTGAAAGATGAAGTTCCTTACCTATCCCATGACCAACAAATTTTCTTATTACAGAAAATCCGTTTGCTTCTACAACTCTTTGAATAGCCGCACCAATGTCCCCTACTTTTTTACCTACTCTGGCTTTTTGTATTCCGGCTTCTAACGCATCTCTTGTTACACTAATTAACTTCTTTGCTAAACCAGGAACCTTACCAACAGTATAAGTATATGCTGTATCTAAATATAATCCTTTATATCTAATACCAATATCCACACTCACAATATCACCATCGTTGATTACCTTAGAAGAAGGAATCCCATGAATAATCTCTTCATTAACCGACACACATACAGAAGAAGGATAGCCATGAAACCCTTTAAATGCCGGTTCCATATTCGAATATTGGTTAAGATAATTATCAAAGAACACTTCAATATCTTTTGTAGATATTCCCGGATGTACTTTTTTTTTCAGTCTTCGAAAAAAAGAAGCGGCGACTTTACCAACGCTTCTCATTATTTTTAACTCTTGCGGAGTTAATGTTTCGAGCATGACAAATTGCTTTTTATTCGCGCAAAAACATTATCTTTATTGCCACTGCCATCAACTTTTAATAAGTTGCCCTTTTGTTCATAAAAGGCTAGCAACTCTTGACTCCTTGATATAAAAACTTCCCATCGTTTCTTTATTACATCTATCTTATCATCATCTCGTTGAAACAATTCGCCCTGGCATACATCACACACATTATCTTCTTTAGGAATCATATTTTCTAAATGATAATTCGCTCCACACTTTTTACATACTCGTCTCTTGGAAAGTCTATCTATTATTATCTGCCCATCAATATCTAAATATATACACAGGTCTATCGCTTTTCCCTTTTTTCCCAAGATTACATCTAATTCTTGAGCCTGACTTAAGTTGCGCGGATATCCATCAAGAATAAAATTTTCATCATTCAAACATTGGGCAATCACACGATGAACTAATTCATCAGGAACAAGCTCTCCTTTATCCATAAAGCTTTTTACCTGGATGCCTAAATCTGAACCCTTCTTAACTTCTTCTCTAAAAATATCGCCAAGAGATATTCGTTTCACTCTTAAAAAATCAGATAACATTACTGCTTGAGTGCCTTTTCCTGAACCTGGAGCTCCAAATAAAATAACTTTCATCTTTTCTTACTTTCTTCCTTTCAGGCTCCCGCCTTTAATAAAGCCGTCGTAATGACGAATCATTAACTGCCCTTCAATTTGCTTCATCGTATCAAGAACTACTCCCACCATAATCAAAAGAGTAGTCCCACCAAAAAGAGAAGCAAAACCGTATGAAGGAACCTTAAACATATACATAATAATATTGGGTAAAATTGCTATACCAGAAATATATAAAGCTCCTACAAAAACTACCCTTGTAGCAACAAAATCAAGATAATTTGACGTAGGCTTACCTGGTCTTATCCCTGGGATAAATCCCCCATATTTTTTCAAATTATTAGCTATCTCGATAGAATTAAATACTAATGCTGTATAAAAATACATAAAAAACACTATCAACCCAACAAACATAACGTTATAACCTAATCCCCGTTCCCGAAATATATTCTGCAGAAAATTCACAATACCTATTTTCCCAGGAAAAAAAGTAGCTATTGTAGCGGGAAAAAGAATAACACTTTGAGCGAAAATTATCGCGATAACCCCTGCCATATCAATCTTTATAGGAAGATACGTACTTTGTCCTCCGTATACTTTTCTACCAACAACTCTTCTTCCATATTGAACAGGGATTCTTCGTTGCGCTTGTGTAAAAAGAACTACTGCCATTATTACTAAAAACCATAACCCTATAAGGATAATCACAGTTGGTGTGGATATTTCACTTTTTGACGGATCTAACGGCGACCACACCCGCCAAATTTGACCGATTGATACAGGAATCCGAGAAAGAATACTCGCTGTGATAATTAAAGAAATACCGTTACCTATTCCTCGTTCCTGAATCTGCTCACCCAACCACATAATAAAAATGGTTCCACAAGTTAGCGTAATAACCGTTATAAACTTAAAAAGGATACCAGGAATAGGTACAATGATTGTACCTTGAAAGTTAGCCGGATTTTCAAGCCATTTTGCTAAAAATAACCCTTGAACACCACAAAGAAAAAAAGTTAAATACCTGGTATATTGATTTATCTTCTCATAGCCAGCTTTACCTTCTTTAGCTATTTTTTCCAACGTGGGAACAACAGCCGTAAGCAACTGCATGATAATAGATGCTGAAATATACGGCATTATTCCTAACGCGAAAATACTTAACCGCGTCAATGCTCCTCCGGTGAAAAGATTCATTATCCCTAAAAGCGTTTGCCCCTGAGTTTTAGCTAAATTGTCAAAGAATACTGATAAGGCAAAAGTATCAATTCCTGGGGTAGGAATAAAACACCCCGCCCGATACACTATCAAAAGAGATAACGTTATTAAAATCTTCCTTTTTAATTCTTCAACCTTAAAAATATTTGCTACTGATTCTAACATTCTATAATCTAGAAGATATCTCTTTTAACTATCTATTTATAATTTCTGCTTTACCACCAACTTTTTCTATCAATTCTTTTGCTCTGGAAGAAAACTTATCCGCCTTAAAAATGGCTTTTACCGAAAACTCACTTCGTATATCCGCAAGAATTTTTACCGGTTTTTTTACATCTTTTATAAGATTGGCGTCTTTTAAAACTTTAGAATCTATTTCTTTAGTATCTTTTAACTTTGTTTCAACATCCATCAAATTCACAATTTGATAATCTTTTCTATTAGGAGAAGTAAACCCTCTTTTAGGAATCTTTCTATAATAAGCTAAATTACCGCCTTTAAACCCTATGTACGGTAATACTTTACCTTTTCGCTGACCAGCACCCTTATGCCCACGCCCAGAAGTTTTACCTTTACCAGTACCCACGCCTCGACCTAATCGCTTAGGTTTCTTTACCCGTATTTTTCCTTTTACATCTGACAAATTCATAATTACCCTTTTCTTTTATCTTCTTTTTTACTTCCTATTGAACTATCCCTTAAACATATCAAATGCGGCAAAAGTAGCTTTAACTACATTTACCGGATTGGTCGATTTCGTCAATATCTTTGTTAAAATATCCTTTATACCAATACATTCACATACTGCCCGTATATGAGAACACGCGATTACGCCGGTTCCTTTTGACGCGGGTTTGAAAAGTATCCTGATAGCGCCAAATTCTCCCACAACCTCATGGGGAATAGTCGAATCGTCTTTCTTTACACTAACTAACATCGTTCTTGCTTTTCTTACACCTTTTCGTATAGCCTCAGCAACTTCATTCGCTTTACCTAAAGCATAACCAACACTAGTAGAGCCATCGCCGACTACCACCAAAGCAGAAAAACCTAAATTCTTTCCACCCTTAGTTACTTTAGTAACTCTATTTATAAAAAGAACCTTTTCAATAAACGCGTTTTCTTTTTTACCCGCTTCTTTTCTCATATTATCCTCTCGTTTTTTCATGAATGTAACCTGTAGTTAGCTATTTAATCTATTCTTAAAAAATTAAACCTTCTTCTCTAACGCTATCAGCTAAAGACTTCACTCTTCCATGATATTTGTATCCAGCACGATCAAAACAAACTTCTTTCACACCTAATTTCAAAGCTTTTTGAGCAAGCATTTTCCCTATTTGAGTAGCCGCGTCTTTATTTGTAGTTTTGATTTTTTTTGTTTTAAAATCTTTATCTAATGTAGAACAACTAGCCACGACGGTCCCTTTAGTATCATTTATTACCTGAGCATACATATGCTTTTGGCTTTTAAAAACAACTAAGCGAGGTCTAGTCTCACTGCCCTTTAACTTTTTAGCAATTCTTTTATGTCTTCGTGTTCTTCTAATATTTTTCATTTTATTTATTATTTAGCTAAAGCTTTTCCTACTTTTTTTCTAACTTCTTCCCCTGAATATCTTATACCTTTCCCTTTATACGGTTCCGGTGGATATATCCTTCTCACCTTTGCGGAAAATTCTCCGACTTTTTGTTTATCAATACCTTCAACTACAATACGAGTAGCCACCGGAACCGAAACTTTAAGATCAGAAGCAACATCAAATTCCACGAGATGAGAAAACCCCATATTAAGAACTAACTTATTACCTTTCATTGCTGCTTTATATCCTACCCCAACAATCTCTAATTCCTTCTTAAACCCCTCTGTTACTCCTATAACAATATTACTAATCAACGCTCTTATCGTTCCATGAAGGCTTCTCAATTTCTTGCTATCATTATTTCGTTTTACAATAACCTTATCACTATCTACCCCTACCTCTATTCCATAAGGAACATCTAAACTAAGTTTGCCTTTCTTCCCTTCAATAAGCAAAGCAGAGCCTTCTTGTTTTGCTTTTACATCTTTCGGTAAATTTACTGGCTGTTTTCCTATTCTTGACATCTTATTCCCCTCTTTTCTTCCATCCTCTGTCTTCTGTTTTCAGTCTTCCGACTCTACCACACCATACCTAAAACTTCACCACCAACACCTTTTTCTCTTGCTTCTTTCCCAGTAATAATACCTGAAGATGTCGACATTATTGCTGTTCCATATCCTTTTAAAACTACAGGAACTTTATTTCCCTGAACATAGATCCTTCTACTCGGAGTTGAAACTCTTTTCAATGTAGCAAACGCAGGCTTTTTATTATCATATTTAAGATATACCTTTATTTTCTTAAATTTCTCCAAATCAATCTCTTTGAAATTTTCTAGATAACCTTCTTTTACAAGAATTTCACATATCTTTAAAACAAGCTTAGACCAAGGAATTAAAGTATCCTCTTTCTTTGCTTGCGTCGCGTTTCTAATTATAGTAAAAACATCGGCTATCAAATCTGTTCTACTCATATTCCTCCAATATTTTGTTCAATCTTTTTTACTCAATCTCTTCGACTTTATCGAAATTATTACCAACTAGCTTTCTTTACACCTGGTATTAACCCTCGCCAAGCAAGCTGCCGAAAACAAATACGACAAAGCTCAAAGTCACGTATGTACCCTCGAGGTCTGCCGCATAACCGACACCGATTCTTCCTTCGAGTTGAAAACTTTGGATTAGTTCTTTCTCTCTTCCACTTTTCAATTTTTGCTGTGGTCGCCATATTTTCTCCTTCAATGCGTACACGCCTATACACCTATAAGAAGCTTAAGCCGTATGTACGAATTTACCGCGTGGCATTAGCCGCACACGAAATCCCGAACTGAGTGAATACAATGAACTCTGGTTCGGAAGAATCATTGACATCTTTGATGTCAATGAGCTTAAAGCCTTTTACCCCATTAGAAAACAAAATTCTCTAACGAGATTTACTTATTTTCCTTATCTCGTTTAAAAGGAAACCCAAAAAGTTGCAACAACTCTCTAGCTTCTTCATCTGTCTCAGCACTAGTTTGAAAAGTAATATTCATCCCTTGCGCTCTAGTGACTCTATCAAGATTCAACTCTGTAAAAATATTCTGTTCAACTAAACCCAAAGTATAATTACCTTTACCATCAAAAGACTTCGGAGAAAACCCCCTAAAATCTCTAATACGAGGCATCGCAACAGTAATTAACCGATCTAGAAATTCATACATTCTAGCTTTTCGCAACGTAACACAACAACCAATAGCTAACCCTTCTCTAAGCTTAAAATTAGAAATAGGCTTTCGTGACTTACATATCTTTGCCTTCTGCCCGCTAATTTGAGCTAATTGCTCTGCCGCGCTTTCTGTAAGTTTAGAATCTGTAGTCGCAGCTCCTACCCCCATATTAATCACAATCTTATTTAAACGAGGAACAGCTAAACGATTACTATACCCAAACTTATCCATCATCTTAGAAACAACCTCGTCTCGATAAAAAGTAAGCAATCTTGCTATGTATTTTTCGTTTATATCGGCTGCTGACATTTTTTACAAATCCTTATTTTACTTTTGTCTGATGACACTTTAATTCCAAATCTTACGCCTTTTCCACAATTAGAACAAAACAAACTAAAATTCGACATATGTAATGAAGAAGGTATTTCTTTTATTCCTCCGGGTTCATTCTCTGAACGTCGTTTAAAATGCTTCTTTACTAAATTTATACCTTCAACAATAGCACGGTCGCGATCAAAAAGGACACTTACAACTTTGCCAGTTTTACCTTTATCTCTTCCTGCAAGAATTACTACTTTATCGCCTTTTTTTATCCTCAATCCCATCTCTTCCCCTCTTAATTACTTTCTTATTTTTTCTTTATGCTGAATTCTGAATCCTTCTATATAACTTCCGGAGCCAATGATAAAATCTTGCTATAATTATCTCTCAACTCCCTTGCTACCGGACCAAAAACCCTTGTTGACCGCGGATTTCCCTGTTTATCAATAATAACACACGCATTTCTATCAAACTTTATCATCATTCCATCTTTACGATTAATAGGAAACCGCGTTCTTACAATTACAGCTCTTACGACTTCTCCCTTTTTTATCGCGGCATTAGGCGCAGCTTCTTTAACACTACCAGTAATAACATCACCTATATTAGCATGGCTTTTATTTTTTTTGCCAATAACACCAATAAAGGCAACCTTTTTTGCTCCACTATTATCTGCTACATCTAATCTTGTTCTAGTATAAATCATAATCTGTAATTATTTAATAATCTCTAAAAGTCTGAATCTTTTATCCTTAGAATACGGTCTAGATTCAATTATTTTCACCTTATCTCCAATTTTTGCCTTATTGTCCTCGTCATGAGCTTTATATTTTTTTCTTTTAACAATTAACTTTTTATATAATGCGTGAAATAGTTTTTTTGTTACTGTTACAGCAATGGTCTTATTCATCTTATCTGAAACTACTATTCCTTCTAGAATTCTTTTTATCGGCTTTTCTTGCTTCATTCTATTTATCTCCCAATATTGTAAGAATACGCGCGATATCTTTCTTTATCAACTTAAACATATGCGGTTTCTCAACTCCCACCTTACGCTTAAACTGCAATTCCATTAACTGCTTATTTAAGCTCTCTCTCTTTTCCGTCAACTCTTCCTTTGATAATCCTTTTAAATCTTTTATCTTCATTTTCGCCTCGTTACAAACATTGTTCTAAAAGCAAATTTATAGGCAATGAGCCTAAATGACTCACGAGCATAATCTTCAGGAACTCCCCCTATTTCAAAAAGGACTCTTCCTCTTTTTATAACCGCTACCCAGCTATCAACATCTCCTTTACCTTTTCCCATCCGGGTTTCAGCCGGCTTCTTGGTTACAGGTTTATCAGGAAAAACTCTGATCCAAAGTTTACCACCTCGGCGCAACCGCCTCGTAAGAATAACCCTTACTGTTTCTATCTGATTATTCTTAAGCCACGCTGGCTCTAATGCCTTAATCCCATATTCTCCAAAAGAAACCGAAGAGCCTTTCACCGCTAACCCCTTCATTCTGCCTCTCTGAGATTTTCTATATTTTACTCTTTTTGGTAATAACATCTTACCTTCTTCCCTTACTGACTTCTTCTTTTATTAAATAATGTCCTAAATTTTTCTCTCCCTTATACATCCACACTTTTACTCCAATCTTACCATATGTTGTCCTAGCTTCAAAAAAACCATAATCAATATCAGCCCGAAAAGTTTGAAGAGGAACTTTTCCAAATTTATAAACTTCACTACGAGCAATCTCCAGCCCCCCTAATCTACCCGAACATCTTACCTTTATCCCTTCACAACCTAAAGCTGTTGCCTGTTGAATCGATTTCTTCATCGCTCTTCGAAAATTTACTCGCCGTAAAAGCTGAAAAGAAATAAGCTCTGCTACCAACTGCGCTTCTAAAGCTGGTTCTGTTACTTCTTCAACATCAATGACTATTTCTTTCTTTGATAACTCCACAATTTCCTGTTTTACCCGTTCTATATCTTGACCGCGCCTACCAATAATTACTCCCGGACGCGAGGTTTTGATCCTTATCCGTATAAGTGCCGAAGAAACTCTTTCAATAATTATCTCCGCGATTGAACCCATAGGATAACTCTGTTTAACAAATTTACGTATATTTAAATCCTCTTCTAAAAAATTAGCATATTCTCTTCTTCTAGAAGAAAACCAACGTGATCCCCAATCTTTGCCGAATCCTAATCTTATAACATACGGATGAACTTTTTGTCCCATAATACCTCTTTACTTTTACCCCGTTAGAGAAATCCACCGTCAGCGCATGCCGTTAGAAAACAAAGTTCTCTAACGGGGTTTACTTCTTACTTTTTGTGTTTTGAATTATCTTCTCCTTCGTATCTAATTCAACTAAAATATGAGATGTCCGCTTCTTTATCATTGTAGCCCTACCAAAAGACGCTGCACGATGTCTCTTAAGTGCCGGTCCAGGATTAGCTATAATATTTGAAATGAACAATTTATTCTCATCGTACCCTCTATTCTTAGCGTTAGCAATAGCGGATTTTAAAACTTTCTCAACGCAAACAGCCCCTTTTTTATTTAACGCATATAAGAGGGCCATTGCGTGTCCAACCTTCTCCCCTTTAATAAGTTTCATAACGCCTCTTACCTTGAAAGGAGATATTCTAATGTATTTTGCTTCTGCTCTTGTTACCATGATATTCAAAAATCCTTATTATATCTTAAAGTTTTACCAATCTCAACTTAAAAATGAATTATTATTTCTTTTGTATCGCTTTTTTAGCTTTTACACCACCATGCTGACGAAATGTTCTAGTAAGAGCAAACTCACCTAACCGATGCCCTACCATTGATTCTGTTACAAAAACCGGCACATGCTTTCTTCCATCATGAACTCCAAACGTCATTCCAACAAAATCAGGTAAAATCATCGAAGCTCTAGACCAGGTTTTAATAGGTTTTCTATCTCCCTCGATTTTAGATTTTTCAACCTTCTTTAATAACTTACCATCAACAAACGGTCCTTTCTTTACTGAACGACTCATTTCTTAGATCTCCTTTTTGCTCTCCTACTTACTATGTACTTAGTACTCTTATTTTTACGTCTTCTGGTTTTTGCCCCTTTAGTAGGTTTTCCCCAAGGAGTAACCGGATGAGGATTTCCCTGACCTGCTTTACCTTCTCCACCGCCATGAGGATGGTCTACCGGATTCATTGCTACTCCCCTTACCTTAGACCTTCTACCTAGCCAACGAATACGACCTGCTTTACCATGAACAAATGATGATTTTTCAATTAAGCCAACTTGCCCAACAGTAGCACGACAATCAACTTTTACTAATCTAATTTCTCCGCTAGGCATACGTAACTGGGCGAATCCCTGTTCTCTAGCCATAAGTTGAGACCAACCACCCGCGCTTCGAACAAAAACACCGCCACGACCCGGTTCTAACTCAATATTATGAATAAATGTACCCAGCGGTATATGTTTAAGCTTCATACTATTCCCAGGTTTTATGTCAGTTTGAGAATCACTTGAACTATTAACTTTATCTCCGACTCCTAATTTATCGGGACATAAAATATATCGCTTCTCACCATCACTATACTCTATTAACGCAATTCGAGCACTTCGGTTAGGATCATATTCTATAGCGATAACTTCACCATCCACATCAAATCTATCTCTCATAAAGTCAATTACTCGATATTTTCTTTTATGCCCGCCGCCTCGATGACGCATAGTAATTCGACCTTTATTATTTCTTCCTCCACTCTTTTTCAGGCTTTTTGTAAGAGACTTCTCCGGTTTATCTTTCGTAATTTCCGAAAAGTCAGAAATAGCTTTAAATCTTAATGACGGTGTTATTGGTCTAAATTTTTTAACTCCCATACCTAATCTCTACCTCTTTCTATTTAATTAATTTATCCTATGTTAAATTTATCGGATTACCTTTTTGCAACGTAACTATCGCTTTCTTCCAAGCAGAAGTCTTACCGGGCTGATTAGCTCTTATCCTTTTCATTTTACCTTTTACAATGAGTGAAGCGACAGTCTTAACCTTAACATTATACACTTTCTCAACGGCCCTTTTAATTTCTATTTTATTAGCCGCTTTATCAACCCAAAAAAAATATTTCCGCTGAGAAACGGCTACAGTAGTTTTCTCTGTAGTTAACGGTGCCTTAATAACTGAATATACACTTTTTACACTAGACATTTTTTTATTCTTTCCTCTACTTTTAAAATTGCTTCTTTTGTAAAAATTAAATCCTTACAATTCAAAGCCTGGTATGTATTAAGATTATTTACCTCTCCTATTTCTACTTTCCCTAGATTTCGTAACGACAGCTTAACTTTATCATCTATTTTTTCTACCACAAATCTTACCTTTCTATCTGTTATTTTTAAATTATTAATAATCGTTAAAAAGTCTTTTGTTTTATGAGATTTTACTACCAAATCATCTAAAACTATCAATTCATTATCTTTTAACTTAGCATTAAGCGCACTTTGTAACGCTAAAACTTTCATTCTCTTTGGAAAATCTTTATAATAAGATCTCGGTAAAGGACCAAAAGTAACTCCCCCGCCTCTCCATAAAGGTGACCGGTTTGATCCAACCCTTGCTCTTCCTGTTCCTTTCTGACGCCAAGGCTTTGCCCCACCACCCCGAACTTTACCTTTTGTCTTTGTCGATGCTAACCCTTTTCGCTGATTTGCTAAATAAGTAACTACTGCTTGATGAATTAAAACGTCTCTCACTTTTCCATCAAAAATGAGCGAGTCTAATTCAATCGAATCCTTTTTCTTCCCATTTGTATCCAATACTGGTATTATTATTTTATTTTTCATTTTTATAAATATCTAAAATATCTTATATTATTTTTTAACGGTGTAGGAAAACTACACCACTGAAAATCTAAATACTTATCCCTAAGGGGATTTTCTTGTAATTTTAACGATACTTCCACGTCTTCCAGGAATTCCGCCTTTAACAATTAATAAGTTTTTATCCGTATCTACCTTAACAACCTTTAAGTTTTTGATTATTCTATACACATTACCCATATGCCCCGGCATATGTAACCCTTTTATAATTCTAGATGGATAAGCTGATGACCCTACTGACCCAATTCTCCGATGCGATGTGGAACCATGAGATCTCGGCTGACCCGCCCATCCATATTTTTTCATGCCTCCTGCAAACCCTTTTCCCTTTGTCTTAGCTCTTACATGAACTATATCGCCTTCGCTAAAAATTTCGAGACCAATCTCTTTCTTCTCCCTTTGCGTTGCTTTTTTTTCTACCGGCGCGGATTGCTGATCTTCGGTTATTTTCTCTTCAGTTGTTTTTTCCTCAGATCCTTTATCTTCAACTTCTTTAGACAAAGCTGTCGGATCAGCTATCACTTCTTTAATAAATCGATACGCACCGAACCCTAATTTATTAAAATACCCTAAAACCGGTTTTTTTAATTTATTAATCTTTCGTCCCTCTAATTTTGTAACCCCAATCTTCACAACTTTCTTAGAAGCGTACTCTATTTTTTCTAAAACACACACCGGTTCCACCTCAAGAAGGGTAACTCCTACTAAATCGCCGTCGGCGTTAAATATTTGAGTCATTCCTATTTTTTTCCCAAAAATTTCTTTAATCATTTTTTCTCTTTTGTTTTTCCAGATACCCTAACTTGCTATTACTCTAAATCTACTATGTATAACCCCATCCCTGGTTTCTACACTCGGGTTTCTGGCTACGTTCTATACTTCTTGCTTTATTTCCACGTTAACACCGGCAGGCAAATTCAATTTCCTTAAAGCCTCAATTGTCTTCGCGGTAGGACCATCTAAATCAATAATCCTCTTATGAATCGCCAACATAAATTGTTCTCGAGACTTTTTATCAACATTTGTAGATCGATTCACAGTATAAATTCTCTTTTTAGTAGGCAACGGTATAGGCCCATTTATTTTAGCTCCTGTCCGTAATACCACCTCTACTATTTCCTGTGTAGATTGATCTAAAATACGATGATCAAATGCTCGCAATTTTATTCGTAACTTTACCATATTTCCTTTACTCCATACTTACTCTTTTAGAAACAGGAATAACACCGACCTCTAGCTACTTTACTAATAACTTTAAAGATCAAGATAAATCTTGTTTCTATTTTCTTTACGCTATAATTTCAGTTACTACTCCCGCGCCAACGGTTCTACCACCTTCACGGATAGCAAATCTTACTTCTTTTTCAATCGCCACCGGCTGAATCAGTTCAACGTCTAAATTAGCGCTATCGCCCGGCATAACCATTTCTACACCCTGAGGCAATGTAACGGATCCGGTAACATCGGTTGTTCGGAAATAGAATTGAGGTCTGTACCCGCCAAAAAACGGAGTATGCCGTCCACCTTCTTCTTTCTTTAACGCGTAAACTTGAGCTTTAAACTTTTTATGAGGCTTAATTGATCCTATTTTGGCGCAAACCATTCCGCGTTCTACATCTTCTTTAGCTATACCCCTCAAAAGTAACCCAAGGTTATCTCCTGCCTGCCCTTCATCAAGCAATTTTCTAAACATTTCAACGCCAGTAACAACTGTTTTCTTTGTTTCCTCATGAATTCCAACTAACTCTATCTCTTCACTAACCTTAACTTTTCCTCTCTCAACTCGTCCTGTAACTACAGTCCCACGACCTGAGATAGTAAATACGTCTTCAACTGCCATAAGAAACGGCTTATCAATATCTCTCTTAGGCAGAGGAATATAATCATCTACTGCTTTTACTAAATCAAGAATTGGCTTACAATTCGGGCAGTCATCTTTACTGCATCCACATTCCATTGCTTTTAACGCAGACCCTTTAACCACTGGTAAAGATTTTCCATCAAACTCATATTTAGAAAGAAGCTCTCTTACCTCAACTTCAACTAAATCAATTAATTCCGCGTCATCCATCTGATCAACTTTATTAATAAACACCACGATATGAGGAACATTTACCTGCCGTGCTAACAAAATGTGTTCTCTGGTTTGAGGCATCGGTCCGTCAGTTGCCGCTACAACCAAAATTGCCCCATCCATTTGAGCCGCACCGGTAATCATATTCTT
>Ga0180007_10000594_pt1 | contig 57821 bp, 49 predicted proteins | sample MM_PC_MetaG_FD_121122 | JGI IMG/M metagenome (GOLD analysis project Ga0180007, IMG submission 121122) | Groundwater microbial communities from the Aspo Hard Rock Laboratory (HRL) deep subsurface site, Sweden - MM_PC_MetaG | ecosystem: Environmental > Aquatic > Deep subsurface > Groundwater...
ATATCCCGCTTCTTCAAATAATTTTGTCTTATCAGCATTTACAATTCCCGGAATAAATTGATTTAATGATTCTGAAAATTCAATTGATGAATTTCGAGGTAATTCTGTTGGAAGATTATCCACGGCTATATCAACTATTCCATTACCACTATAACCGTCAGTTATTGAATCATCTTTAGGGTTATAAACATAAGCTGGATTATCGGAAGGAGTTGATTTAACCGTAAACTCAACAGCACCTTCTATATCACAAGTTATGTCGCAAATTACATCAAGTTTATGCTCATCTTTTGACTTAAAATATTCTTTGGTTAAAAATACTGGCGACTGTTTAGTCCAGTAAATTGCATTTACAATTAGACTTAAATAAGGTATATATTCATCAAATTTTGATTTGTATTTTTCAGGATGTGCAAAATAATCCATCAATTCAAATTTATCATCTTTGTTTACTGGCTTTACTAAATGTTCTTCTTTAAAGACAACTTTGTAAATTAAGTAATTGTTCTTATCATTCAAGTTCTTTAATTCATCAGGTTCTATAGTCTTATGTGGAAGCAAATCAAATATTTCTTGAGCACCATGAGAAACATTTCCATAACCCATAAATCCAAAAACAAAAGGAGCTTTATTAAAATTAATTCCATTTTCGTTAATTTCTTTACCAATTTTAACAATTTCAATTTTTGCTTCTTCTACTGATGTATATTCATAAGCTGGTTTTAAATTTAGAAAAGGAGTTTCGTAACCAAGATTTTTTAATCTAATTCCATAACCGTGAAGTGCGTCAATCATTCCAGCAAGACCAGCATATTTTCCGAAGAAAACTAATCGCTTGCCCTTTTCATTAATAATAGCTTCGTAATCTATAAGAGTACAATTTAAATTCATTAACTTTTGAAGTAATGGCATGTTATATTTTTGCCCTTTTAGTGTATGAGAAAAGAAAATATAGGTCTTATCATTTTGCAAAAGGTTTATTGGAATTTCTTTAACTGCAAAAACAACAGGGGCTTCGGATAAATCCTCTTTTACAGTAATTCCAGCATTTGTAAACTCATTATCTAAAAATGCTCGTCTTTCAAAAGGCTGAATTATCGTGTCAATTCCAAAATCATTTTTCAATTTCTCTAAATGTTCTGGAATTAGTGGAACACGGCGTTCCCAAATATTTTTATCTTCTCTTCTAATTCCAATCAATTTTTTCATATTCTTCCTTAATTTAGATTCTATACATAAAACTTAATCAATTCAAAAAAGACGATGCACCGCATCGTCTCTATAATTTTGAATTCTGCTAAGTAAGAGTCATTGCGAAAGAGTCCGAAAAATTGGGTTCGAATGACACTTACAATTAAATTAAATGTCGAATTTAATTCCTTGAGCAAGTGGAAGATCTTTTCCAAAATTAATTGTATTAGTTTGTCTTCTCATGTATGCTTTCCAAGAATCGGAACCAGATTCACGTCCACCGCCAGTTTCTTTTTCACCACCAAAAGCACCGCCAATTTCAGCACCAGATGTACCAATATTAACATTTGCAATTCCGCAATCACTTCCCCAATGAGAAAGAAATGTTTCAGCTTCTTGCATATTATCAGTAAATATTGACGAAGAAAGACCTTGAACTACATCATTTTGAATTTCAATTGCATCCTCAACATTTCCTTTGTACTTAAGAATATAAAGTATTGGAGCAAATGTTTCTTCTTGAACAATTGAATAATGATTTTCAGCTTCTATAATTGCAGGCTGAACGTAACATCCAGATTCATAGCCTTTTCCAGAAAGAACATTTCCACCAAATAAAACATTTCCACCTTCTTTTTTAGCCAATTCAATTGCTAATTTGAAATCTTCAACCGACGATTTATCAATTAATGGTCCAACATGGTTTTTCAAATCCATTGGAGAACCAATTTTTAAGCCTTTATATGCTTTAACTAAAATTTCTTTTACGTTATCATAAATTGATTCGTGAATAATTAAACGACGAGTTGATGTACATCTTTGTCCAGCAGTACCAACAGCACCAAATACAATTGCTGGCAAAGCTAATTTAAGATTTGCATCTGGAGTTAAAATTATTGCATTGTTTCCACCAAGTTCCAAAATTGATCTGCCAAAACGTGCTGCAATTTTTTGTGCTGCTTTTCTACCAACACCAGTTGAGCCAGTAATTGATACAAGAGGAATTCGTTTATCATTTATTAGTTTTTCACCAACGGAAGAACCTTTACCAATTACAAGAGAAAATAAACCTTCTGGTAATTTGTGTTTTTTAATTACTTGTCCAACAATATTTTGAACAGCAATGGCGGTTAAAGGAACTTTAGATGAAGGTTTCCATAAATTTGTGTCACCGCAAACCGTTGCTAACATTGCATTCCAAGACCAAACAGCAACAGGAAAGTTAAATGCTGAAATTGTTCCCACTACACCAAGTGGATGATATTGATCATACATTCTGTGATTAGGTCTTTCTGAATGCATGGTTGAACCATAAAGCATGCGCGACTGTCCAACAGCAAAATCGCAAATATCTATCATTTCTTGAACTTCGCCCCAACCTTCTTGAAGTGATTTTCCCATTTCATAAGTAACCAATTTACCTAGTGGATCTTTATATTCGCGTAATTTATTGCCTATTTCTCTAACAATATTACCACGCAATGGTGCTGGAATTTTTTTCCATGCCATAAAAGCTTCGTGCGATTTTGCAATTACTTTTTCGTAATCTTTTTCATTTGCTTGATAAACTGAAGCTAAATATTTTCCATTAATTGGAGAATATATTTTTAGTTCATCATTACTTTCTGAACCGTACCATTTAAGTCCAGTAGAAGCGCCAAGGTTTTTCTTTTTGATTCCTAGTTTTTTTAAGAATTCCATTTTGTACTCCGTTTTTATTTAAACTAATTTTACCTAATAACTTTAAAGATCGCTTTAACTCAATAAGATTCCAAATTTCACAATGACAGCATTAATTTGCGTCATTGCAATTATTCCGCTCTATGAACGACATTTTACTCCATTTTTACAGAGGCAATCTTTTAATAATACTTTATTAAAAATTTGATTTCATTTTTAAGTAATTCATTATTGATTGTATTGAAATTTTTGTCATCTTATTTTCAATATCTACCTGAATACTGGAAAATAAATTATTAAAATATCCTAAATAATCGTATTCATCTTTTCCAATTATATCTGAAACATCCAAATGGAAAGCTTTTCTATCTTCAATTGAACAATAAATTTCCTGAAGATTTATATCCTTTGGTGATTTCAATAACTGAAATCCGCCTTTTGTCCCTTGATTACTTACCACAATTTTGCTTTTGCAAAGTAAGGAAAGTAGTTTTCGAAGCTTTGAAGCATTAATGCCTGTATTCTCGGCAATTTCTTTGCTTGTTTTAGCTGTTGGATAACTTTCGGCAAGAAAACAGATTGCCTTAACAGATGATGATAATTTTGTTGATGCTGACATAAAACTCTTTAATTGTTATAGTAAGTGTAACATTTTTTCAATTTAATGGCAAAATATTTTTATTAGTAAATTACATTGAATAATACGTCGTTAAAATATTATAAAATAAATTTATAAGAAACTGAATTTTCAAAAAGGTAATTATTAATTATTTTTAAAGAGCAAAAACATTTTATCAAAACTCTATATCACAATTGTATTTATAATTCCCTATTTTTTGATTTCAATTTTTAATGAGATAACTAATGCTATACGTTGTTGCAACACCAATTGGTAATTTTAATGATATTACAATTAGAGCTTTGGAAGTATTAAAAGATGTTAGTTTTATTCTTTGCGAGGACACAAGAACATCTGGGAATTTGCTAAAACATTTTGATTTACATAAAGAATTAGTCTCATTTAATGCCAGAATGGAAGAAAAAAAAATTGATACTGTAATTAAAAGACTCCGTGCCGGTGAAACATGTGCTCTCATTTCTGATGCCGGAACACCAGCTATTTCAGATCCTGGAGTTCGCTTAGTAAATGCTGCGCAAAAAAATGGAATTGAAGTAGTAGGAATTCCTGGTGCAAACGCAGCAATTTTGGCATTAAGTATTGCAGGATTGCCAACCGACTCTTTCATTTTTGAAGGATTTCTGCCACAAAAAAAAGGAAGACAAAAACTACTTAAAAAATTAGCTGAAGAAGATAGAACAATTGTGCTTTATGAATCTATGTATAGAATTGAAAAATTAATAAATGAATTAAATGAATTTATGCCAAATAGAATTATTGCAATTGGACGTGAATTAACAAAAAAATTTGAAGAAATTTGGCGCGGTCTCCCAAGTGAAATATTGGAATCATTATCAGAACATACACTTAAAGGAGAATTTGTGGTAATAATTGCGCCAATAAATTGGAAAGATGTAATTTAATATTTGTTATTTTTGCAATATGAATTGTCCAATTATTAGAATTTGTAAGTAAGTACTAAAAATGACGAAATACCAATTAATATCCAGAGTAATACGCCAAGAATAAAACTTTTTACTCCCGCTTCTTTTACTTCAAAAATAGAAATATTTGAACCAATTAAAAACAGTGCAATCACCATTCCTTTATTTCCTAACCAATGAAGATGATTATATGTATCCTGCCATTGTGGTAATAAATAAGCAACAATAATAGCAATTATAAAAATACCAATAAACCATGGAATTTTTATTTTACTACTTATTTTGTCTTTTTGAAAAATTGCAATACTAATTGATAGAGGAATAATCCACAGAGCACGAATTAACTTAACTGTTGTAGCTATTTCAAGTGCTTTTGCTCCATATGTTGCTCCTGCTCCAACAACCGAACTAGTATCGTGAATAGCAATTGCAGACCAATATCCAAAAGTTTCCTGGCTAAGATTGAAATAATGCCCTATTGATGGAAAAATAATTAGAGCTATTGCATTCAAAATAAATATAACAACTAATGAAAATGATATCTGAAAATTCTTAGCATTAATTACAGGTGCAACGGCTGCAATTGCACTACCTCCACAGATGGCAGTTCCAGAAGCAATAAGCAAACTAATTTTTGAATCAACTTTAAGTACTCGTCCTATTAGAATTCCTGATAATAATACAAAGAAAACAGATATTGCAGTAGCAAAAAATCCAGTTTTAGATGCACTAATTACTTGAGTTAGATTCATCCCAAATCCCATTAGTACAATGGATGCTTGTAAGGCAATTGAAGTATACTTTGCAATATTTTCATGTTTAATTCCTATTAGAGAAAAAAACAAACCAATTAAAAGTGCTAATACAGGAGATAGGAAAGGCATAAATGCTAGAAATATTACTGCCGCATATATTAAACTAACTTTCTTTTGAACTAAAACCATTATCTATTTTCCATTATAATTTGAAATAACTTTGGAACAAAATTATGTATCAGCTATAATTGAAACAAATAGTATATTGTTCTTAATTATAACTATAAATTATAATGACATAAAAAATCTATAAATAATTTAGGTAATAAAATATCGGGACCTTGTTGAAGTGCAATTCTAAATTTACGTTTAATAGATAAATTCTTAATTGATAATTTTACAATTTCTTTTAAGATTATCTCTTTTGCAACTGATTTTTCTGACACCATAGCAATTCCATCAAAATCAGATAAGAAATTTTTAATTGCCTCTGTACTCCCAAGATGTATTAAAATATTAAGTTTATCAATATTTATTTTTTGTATTAATAGAGATTTCCTAATCACATCCAATGTGCCTGATCCTTTTTCTCGGAGTACAATAGGAATATTTAGTAAGTCTGAAATGGACAAAAAATTAAGTTTTGCATATATACTGTTATTTCCCGTACAAGCAATAATTTCATCATCAAGAAAATCAATGTATTTGATATTTGATTGTGAAGATTCATTCTCAACCAAAGCCAAGTCAATTTCATTTTTCAATAATTTTTGTTCCATTTCAAAGGAATTTCCGTTAAATAGATAAAATTTTATTTCTGGATATCGTTTATGAAATTTAGCAATAACCGAGGGGATTAAATACTGAGATATAGTTGAACTTGCACCAATACGAAGCGTTCCCTTAAATGTATCATTTAATCTTCCAAGCTCATATTCAAGCTCTCTGTATTGTTTCTTAATTTTCTTTAAATGTTCATAAGTCAGTTCACCAGCTTTAGTTAAATATATTTTATTACCTTTTCTTTCAAAAATTGCAATATTTAGTCTACTTTCCAACTCCTTGATGTGTTTTGTTACAGCAGGTTGACTAATAAACAAATCCTTTGCAGCTTTAGAGAAGCTCAAATTTTCTGCTACTGATAAAAATACTTCGTCTCTGTAATCCATATTACATAATTTCTCTTATACTGTTAAATATTGAATAAAAATTATTCAGCATCAAATTCCATCAAAGAATGAACTTCGTATCCCTTTAACTTTTCTTTTCCGTTCAAAAATGTTAAATCTATTAAAAAAGAAATTTGAACAATTTCTGCTCCCAATTTTTCAACTAACTTACAAGCTGCTTCCATTGTGCCACCGGTGGCAAGTAAATCATCGTGAAGTAAAATTTTGTCCCCGTGCTCCAAAGCATCCTTATGAATTTCTATAACATCAGTTCCATATTCCAATTCATAACTTTCTTTAACAGTCTCCGCAGGTAATTTACCAGGTTTTCTTATTGGAATAAATCCTGCTCCCAGCTTTTCTGCTAATGCTCCACCAAATATAAATCCTCTAGATTCAATTCCAACAACCTTAGTTATCCCCTTGTTTTTAGATAAGTTATAAAGTTTATCTAATGTTTCAGAATAGCCTTTAGGATCTTTCAAAAGTGTTGTAATATCTTTAAAAATAATTCCCTCAATTGGAAAATTTGGTACATCTCGTATCAGTTTTTTTAAGTCCATTTTTACCTCAATATTATCTTTTAAACTTATGTGAAAGATAATGCCACGCATTACTTCAGTTAAATTACTAAATATCTCTTACTATTTTTCTTTTTAAATACATTTCAAATTCATTTTCCGAATAACAATTTATAACTTCTTCCTTTTGGATTCCACCTTTTCTAGCAATATTGATCCCATATATTGTATCCATAATTCCATTAACAGAATGTGCATCTGGATTAATAGCAAACTTGCATCCAAGTTCTCTAGCATAATAAATATTTCGCCAATCCAAATCCAAGCGATGCGGTGAAGCATTAATCTCGATTGTAACATCATTTGCGGAACATGCTTCTATTACTTTTTTAATGTTTAATTTATACGAATCGCGAGCAAGCAATAATCTTCCAGTTGGATGTCCTAAAACGTCTGTATAAGGATTTTCAATTGCTTTAATTATTCTACTTGTCATTTCATCTTCTGAAAGTGAAAAAATGGAATGAATTGAAGCAACAACAAAATCAAAATTTTTCATAAATTCATCAGAATAATCCAGACTTCCATCTTTCAAAATATCCGATTCAATACCATGAAATATTCTAATTCCAAGTTTATTTGAAACGGAATTTATTTCACCTTTTTGTTTAATCACTCTCTCTTCAATTAATCCATTTGCATAAAAAGCTGATTTACTGTGATCACAAACTGCAAGATATTTGTAACCAAAATCCAATGCTCCAACTGCCATTTCAAGAAGTGTATTTGCTCCATCGGATTGAGTTGTGTGGAAATGGAGCATGCCATTAAAATCAGTTTTAAATAAATTTGAATTAGTTCTAAGATGCTCAGGAGCATACAAGAATTCAATTTCTCTAACTTCTGGGAGCATAAATGGAAATCCTTTTATTTCAAATATTTTCTCCTCATTCTCAAAATATTTACCCTCAGCAATCTCTAATTTCTCTAAATATTTATGTGATCCCGTACTATTAAACAATATTGAATAGTAGTTTTTATCATCTGTTACAAAAATTTGAGCTGGAATGTTTAATCCAAGTTCTAATTGCATTATTTTATATGAGGCACATTCCTCTAACTCATTATATTTATATAGTTTAACAAGTTCTGACTTAAAGTTTTCCATATCACTTACAGAGCAAATTATTTCAATTTTAGAAATAATTTCCATTTTGCGCCTAATTTCACCAGTAAAATCAACTTTTGTGCATGATTTTAACTCTAAAAGTCTTTCAATTAATTGTGCTCCCGTATGCTCCGCATGATGAAACAGCATAAATGGTTTGTTTTTACGTTGTTTTTCAATTTCTTCTAGAATATCATATTCTGATTTTATTGTAAATCCTTTTATGCTTGAAAGTTGATTATTTAGACATACTTCGGCTAAATCTTTAATATCATTTACTCCGAGTGACTCATGAATTAGCTTAACTTTTTTAACTCCTAAACCTCTAATCTGTAGAATATCAATAATTCCTTTTGGTATGCTCCCAATTAAATCTTCAAATTCTTTTACAACTCCATTATCTAATAACTCATAAAGAAATGATTGTATTCCCTTTCCAATTCCTTTTTCCTGTGTTATGCTCCCCTCTTGGAGCATTTGTTCTAAATCACCTTCAATTCCTCTAAGTGTATTTGATGCTCCCTTAAATGCATTTATTTTAAACTTATTTGCTCCCACAAATTCTAACAAACCGGCATAAAGATTTAATTTTTCTATGGCTTCTTTTCTAAATGACATAATTTAAAATAATTTAATTGCTTTTAGCAAGATGAAATAAGTTGGAATTGTTCCTAGTAAAAATCCTACAATAACTTGCATTGAAGTGTGAACTTTTAATGTTAATCTTGCCCATCCAATAATTATTGGAATAATTAAAACATAAAAGTAGTCAGTTTGAAAAAGGAAAATAAATGTAGCATAAGAAATACCAATTCCAACCATATGTGCACTAATTTTCCATGATAAATTTGTTAAAATTACCACAATTTGAATAAGGATATAAGCAATCCATAAACCTAAAATTAATGGATGCAATTCATAAAAGTAGGATAATATTAATGCAGTAAAAGCTAATCCAATTCCAATCAAAAACGGAACTGTTCTTTCTTCTTTTCGTGTTGCATCGTCGTTTATAATTTTACCCATTTTTCGAAATATTAGAAAAACAATTATCGGTAAAATTGTACCAAAAGTTGATGCAATTAGTAGGGTTTTTGTTGTATATGAATAATCGGCATAAATTTGATTAGCAAGAATAATAAAAATAATTATAAGACTAATTGGTGGAATAAATGCATACGATATTAATTTTGCCAAATATATTTTCATTTTTCCCTTTAATTTTTACTTTTCTAAAATAATAAAAACAAAATTTATTCATCTTCAATATTATTTAATTCTTCTAAATAATTTAATAGAAGTTCTTCTATTGGTTCATAATCAATATATTTCATTAATTCTTGCCTAATCTTTGATGAATGATGCAGACCTTTTAAATAACCAGTATAGTATTTTCTAAATGGAATGATTGCCTGGCGAGGTTCATCTTTATATTCTATTTCGTATTTCAGATGCTTCAAAGCTGTTTGAATTCGGTCATCTGCATTTACTTCTGGAAGCAATTCACCAGTTGTAATTAAATGTTTTGATTCTTTAAAAATCCAAGGATGATTAATAGCACCTCGTGCAATCATAACTCCATCTGCACCAGTTTCATCGAATGCTCGCTTTGTATCTTCTGCTGTAAAAACTCCTCCATTTAGCACAACTGGAATATCAACAACATCTTTAATTTTAGAAATATATGACCAATCTGGCTCACCTGCATGTCCTTGTCGGCTATGACGACAATGGATTGTTAATTGTCTTGCGCCAACATCTTCCAAACGTTTTGCAATTTCACAAATCATGATTGATTCTGCATCCCAACCAATACGAGTTTTTACTGTAACTGGAATTTTAACCGCATCAACAATTGCTTTAACCATTTCTTGCATATAATCTGGATCTTTTAGCAAACCAGAGCCTGCACCGCGTTTTACTACCTTTTTTACCCAGCAACCAGCATTTATATCAATTATATCTGGATTTAACTCCTCAGCCATTTTAGCGGCTTCTACCATTGAATCTATATCGGCACCATAAATCTGAATTCCAACTGGACGTTCTTCTTCACGGATTTCCATTTTTTTTGCTGTTTTTAAATTCTTCCTTATCAAACCATCTGAATTAACAAATTCTGTATAAACAATATCAGCGCCAAGTTCTTTGCAAAGTTTTCTGAAACCAAGTCCAGTTACATCTTCCATTGGAGCTAAAAGAAGTGGTTTTTCAAATTCTATTTTATCTATTTTGAACATTAATATTTCCTGTCATCATAATTTCATTGAAAGATTGCAACCCATAAAAAAAATAACTTCGCGCAATGACTTATTTTTTGATTGTCATTGCGAGTGCTTTTTTACGAATCAATCTAACACATTACTAAAATATCTCATTAGCTAAATCATTCCAAGCAGAATTAATTGAATTTATCAACTCTACTTTTTTCTTTCTAGAACCAGCATTTTTTCGTTCGCCATTACGAAAATCGGCGCAAATCCAAAAATACTACAACTATGACAGATTGCTTCTGGATGAAACACCTCGCAATGACAAAATTTCTTTTGGACAATCTGTTTATCTTTTATCAATTGTCTTTTGCTTTTTATCTTTTATCTTTGATCTTTTATCTTTTATCTTTGGTCTATTGTCTAATATCTATTGTCTTTTGTCTATTATCTAATTTATATTCAATTTTTTTGTTTTAATTAAATACCAAGTTCCTAGTAAAGTAAAAAATGTGAAAACAGCACCCGTAATAAATGGTGCTTCATAACCTAAAAACTGAAATGCAAATCCACCCCAAAGTGGACCTAAAACGCGTGCAAGCGAACCCATAGAGGAATTAAAGCCTAAAATTGTACCTTGACTATCTTCTGGTGAATACTTTGAAACAAAGCTAATAATTGTTGGTTGAAGAATTCCTGTTCCAACAGACAAAACTGCCGAGATAATTGCTACTCCCCAAAAGTTAATACCATATGGAATTAGTGCTAGTCCAACAATCATTGGAATAAGTCCGGTAAAAAGCAACGCTCTTTCACTCAATTTAACGGATAATCTTTTCATTAATCCACCTTGTATAATTGCACCTACAATACCCATTATCCCAAAAAGGTAACCATTTTCACGGTCACTAAATCCATAAAATTTATGGCCCAAAAGTGCAAAAGTGCCATAAATATTTGCAACCGAAAAAATAATAATGAAAAAGAGAAACACAAAAATTCCAATATTTGGAATTTTTACAATTTTCTTCACATCTTGAAAATTAAATAGTTTTACTGAAAAACCCGACATAGTTTTTTTCTGTTTAACTGATTCTGGTAGCATAAAAAATGCAAACAAAAATGCTAAAAATGAAAAAGATGCACTTGCAAATCCAACATATTCATATCCATAATGCGCAAGAAAACCACCCATAATTGGTCCAAAAACAAAACCTAAACCAAAAGCAGCACCAATCATTCCCATTCCTTTTGCTCTATTTTCTCGTGATGTAATATCCGCTATGTAAGCTTGTGCTGTGCCAATGTTACTACCGCCAACCCCAGCTAAAATTCTTGAAAAAAGAAGTAGAAAAAATGTAGTTGAAAAAGAAAAAACTATGTACGAAATACTAGTTATTAAAAGCGAAGTTAAAATAACAGGTCTTCTGCCAATCCTATCAGATATTTTACCCACAATAGGATTAAGAAGAAATTGCATTAATGAGTAAACTCCTACTACAAAACCTATTCCAAAATCGGAAATACCAATTTGTGAGCTGGCAAATGTTGGCAAAATTGGGATTAGGATTCCAAAACCAAGTAAATCTATAAAAACGGTAATAAATATTATAAATAAAGCATTTTTATTTTTCATATAACCAAATAATTTTTGTGAGGTGCAAATATAAGAAATTATATCAACTATCTTTTGATGTTCAAAGCCTCGGTATTAAAAAGTAAATTTCTCTGACTGATTGAAACTTTTTTACATGTCATTGCGAATCCAACAGGTTTTTGTTGGATGAAGTTCTGCAAGAATGCCTATGGAACAATTTTTCAAAATATTAGGCTTTTGCGATTTTAGCAGATTGTTTCGTGGTAGATTCCCCTCGCAAAGACTGAAAAAAAGCAGAACTTCACACAATTACGTAAAAGTGGTTTTCTAATGACCTCCTATCCTTTCCTTTTTAAAGTAAACATTATTTTTAACCTTGTTATTTTTAATTATGCTAGGTATTTTAACCTTGTATTTTTAAAGGTTATTGTCATGCAAAGGATAATTGAAGAAAAGCTAGTTGAATGGAAAAATGATCAATTCAGAAAACCATTAATTGTTAGTGGTGCGCGCCAAGTTGGAAAAACTTATTCAATAAAAGAATTTGGGCAAAAATATTATAATAAATTTCACTTATTAGATTTAGAGCGAAATCCAGAATTAAATAATATTTTCAAGCAAGATAAAAATCCTAAAAGAATTATTTCTGAGTTAGAATTATTTCTTAATGACAATATTTCTATTGAAAGTGATTTATTATTTTTTGATGAAGTACAAAACTCACCAGAGGCATTGGCTTCACTACGTTATTTTTTTGAAGAAATTCCAAAGCTTAATTTAATAGTTGCAGGTTCTCTAATAGAATTTGCATTAAAAGATATTTCCTTTCCAGTTGGTAGAGTTGAAACTTTAACAATTCACCCAATGAATTTTTTTGAATTTCTTAATGCAACGAATAGCTCATTTTTGTCTAACAATCTGTTTAAGCCTTTTGATGAAATTCCAAATAACTTTCATTCAATAATCCTTGAGGAACTTAAAAAGTACTTTATTGTTGGAGGAATGCCTGAAGCTGTTAACACATATATAAAAACTAATAGCTTTATTGATGTTATTAAAATTCAGAAAAATTTACTGAATACTTATGTTCAAGATTTTTCTAAATATGCAGGTAAATCGGATAAAAACTGTTTGTTAGAGGTACTTTTTTCAACCGCAAAAAATGTTGGAAATCAAACACAATACTCAAAATTAGCAGATGGCTTTTCTAACCAAACAATAAAAAATGCATACAATTTATTATTATCTGCAAAAATAATTAGCAAAATACAATCAATAGATCCATCTGGAACACCGTTAGGAGCTTCCGCCAAAAATAAAAAATTTAAGACAATTTTTATTGATATTGGCTTAATGAATGTTGCTTGCGAATTAAACCAAAGTAACGAATTGTTGAACTATAATATTATGAATATTTATAAAGGTGCTCTTGCCGAACAGTTTGTTGGACAGGAATTTATTTCTTCAAATATTGATTCACTCTACTATTGGGCAAGGGAATCAAAAAGTAGCACTGCGGAAGTTGACTATGTCTTTTCTAAAAATGGGAAAATATTCCCTATTGAAGTTAAAAGTGGTCCTTCTGGTCGATTGAAAAGTATGCACTTACTTTTAGAAAAGTATAACAATATAAAATTAGGATATGTTTTATCTACAGCCGAGTATTCCATATTGGCAGAACAAAAGTTGATTTTTCTTCCAATTTATTTTGCCAACAGGTTTTCAACATTTGGTGCTAACTTACACGAAGACTAATTAATAATTTTTAATTCCCATTTCATTAAATTGCATATTAAATATTGGAGAATTGATGAAAAAAATATTTTTTTGGTTTTTACTAATTACAACCACATTTTTTGCACAACAAAAATTTGCTTGGATTACCGACACTCACATTGGTTTTGATAGTGCGGATGTTGAACTTAAAAAAATTGTTGAACAAATTAATTCAATTAAAGATGTTGATTTTATACTTGCAACTGGTGATATAACTGAAAAATCAAAAAACTCAGAGTTTGACCAAGCAAAGCAAATTTTGGATAATCTTGAAAAACCATTATTAATTATTCCAGGTAATCACGATACTAAATGGAGTAACAGTGGCGGTTCAAAATTCACTGAAATTTGGGATGATGATAAATTTATTTACAAAAAAAATAAGACTGTTTTTATTGGTATTAGCAGTGCAATTCCATTAGTTGGCGGTGGCGGTCATATTAAACCAGGCGATATTAAATGGTTAAATGAAGAACTTGCCAGAATTGATTCATCATATGAGATAATTTTTGCAACTCACCATCCTTTAAATAGTGAAATTGATAACTGGTTTGAGGTAACTAACATTTTAAGAAATTATAAAATAAAAGCAATTTTATATGGGCACGGTCATAAAACTGAAAAAAATAATTTCAATGGAATTCCAGCTGTGATGGCGCGAGCAACTATTAGTAAAAATCAAAAAAGCTACGGTTTTATGTTGGTTGAAAATCTAAAAGATAAAATCAATTTTTTTGAAGTTGATGACACAAATATTCCTCAATTTTGGGGTGAAATAAATAAAAATGAACTGCTTAAAATTCCTTTAATTGATTCAACCCAATTTATTAATTACAATACGGAAATATTATTTCAAAAAAATATAAAAACAACTTTGGTCGCGCCCCCTTTATTTTGGAATGATAAAGTTTATGTAGCTGATTATACTGGACTTGTAAGCTGCTTTAATTTAAAAGGGAAACTTATTTGGGATTATGACACATTTGGAGATATAACTGCAAAACCAATAATAATTGAGGATAAATTAGTTGTTACAACAGTTCAAGGTGAACTAACTATCTTTGACGCAGTTTCTGGAGAACAAATAGAAACAATAGGATTTGATGATTACATAGTTGCACCACCAGTATTTTTTAATCACACAGGTGTTAAAAATTTAATTCTTCCGAAACAGACAAGCTCAAGCACTGCAATTATTATTGCAACTGCATCTGGTAAAATTTATTGTTACGATTTTGAAACATTACAAGAAATATGGACAAATAAAGAAGCCAAAGACATGATTGAAACTGCTCCTTTAGTTATTGGAAATCAAATAATTTTTGGAAGTTGGGATACAAATATTTACTCAATTGATGCAAATAATGGTTCAACAATTTGGAAATGGAAAGGAAATAAATCTTTCTATTATTCTCCAGCTGCTTGTCAATTACTTACTGATGGACAGTTTTTATATTTCACGTCACCAGATAAATTAGTTCACGCTATTGATTTACGTCTCGGAACTACTAAATGGGAGAAAAAAGATTATAATGCTTGGGAATCTATTGGAATATCCAAAAACAAGAAAGAGCTTTATATTAAAAGTGTTGAAGATAAATTATTTGTTATTTCTGCAAAAAATGGAAGTCAAATTAAAACCATAAATGTTGGATTTGGATTAGATACTATGCCAACTGAGCCTATTGAATGGAATAATAAAATTGTTTTCTCTTCACAAAATGGAAATATTTATAGAATTAATGAGAAGCTAAAGTACAAATCAGTACTTTTTCTTGGCAATGCAAGAGTACATTCTGTTCAAATAATTGATGATAAAAGACTAATGGCATCTAATATGGATGGCAATATTGTAATATTTAATATTGTTAGCGATTGATAAATATATACGTAAATTCATTCATGTTCTTATTAACATTTAGAACAGTTAAAAACAAAGAATATTTTAATTTTGAGGAACTATTTGAACAAATTTGATGGTATTATTTTCGACATTGATGGAACAATTGTTCAATCCAATGAACTGATTTTTGCTACATTTAATCATGTAACTGAAAAATTTTTAGGGAAAACTACTTCACCTGATGAGATTATTGCATTATTTGGTCCTACTGAAGCTGTTATAATTAAGCAATTATTTAGTGATAATTTCGAAAATGTGATGAATGATTATTATCAATTCTATAGACAGAATCACAATAAAATGGCTAAAGTTTTTGATGGAATTACTACATTAATTGATGAACTAAAAAGTAGGAATATTCTGTTATCAATTTATACAGGCAAAGGAAAAGGTTCCACTGAAATTACTTTGGAAGAATTAGGTATTAGAGATAAATTTGACATGATTGTAACTGGAGATGATATTGAGGATCATAAACCATCACCCGAAGGAGTTGATGTTTTTGTAAATAAGTACAATCTTAATCGCGATAGAGTTTTAATGATAGGCGACGCACCTCCTGATGTTAAAGCTGCAAAAGCTACTGGAATTAAAATTGCATCAGTACTTTGGGACTCTTATGCAAAAGAAGAAGTTTTATCAATGGGCAGTGATTACTATTTTGAATCTGTAAAAGATTTATCCGATTTCTTGCTAAATTGAGTTTGTAAAAGAAGCTCTCTCCTGTTTTCCGCACAATTTTTAAAAAGGCAGAAAATAGTTTAATTTGCAAAGATATTTCAAAAAATGGGTGTCCCAAGTTAATTTTTAAGTGTGAACGCATACTAGTAAATGTCAAAGCTCTCGAATCAGAGATTCGAGCTACAATGTAGTGCGATTCGCTGAATCGCAAAGTCCCGATACTGATAAACTTGTAAAAATGTATTAGAAATAGGCTAAATTACAACAATGTTCTTAAAAAGCTGAAGTTCGGCAAGAATCGCTTTGAAACAATTTAGTTAAATAAGCTTTTAAGACATTCAATTGCTTTACTTTTCGTAAAGCAGAGTTACACCATACATCTGTGGATTATCTGGAGCAGGTGAATTCCAGTCTTCAAAGGAGTGAGAATCATCCGTTTTATAATGAAGTTTATATTTACCAGAATCAAGATTTATTACATCATTATATAATCTATTTTTCTGCGATCCGCCAGCATGCGTTGTTTCTCTATATTTCATTTTCCAAACTGTTTTTCCATTATTGTCTGTAATCCAAGCGTAATCCGCTAAGTCGGTGCCGTCACTTTCACCAATAGCAATAATACGGATTTTAGCGCTGCCACTGATTAAAAATGTTTTTTCTAATTCCTGATCATCATATACTTTTGTAATTTCGGTAATAGTATTTTTATTTACAAATTTTTTAGCATCAAATAGCTTCACTAAATCTTTGTCATCATTATTCATTGTATAAATACTGATTCCCCACTTATCCTCTTCAAAAGGAGGTTTTTCATTCCAATCCCTAAAATTATGCGAATCATCTGTAACATAGTAAGCAATATAATTTCCTGGTTCAAACGTTATTATTTCATCTACTATTCTATTTTTTTTAGCACCGCCAGCATAACTAGTATTTCTATAATTCATTTTCCAAACAATTTCTTTTGTATTAGCATTTTCTATCCAACCATAATCAACTAATTCTTTGTACCCTTCTCCAACTGCTAATATTCTTAATTCAAGATTTTTTGACAACGTAAATCCTTGCGACACAAATGCATCATCTTCAACTTTAGTAAGTTCAATAACTGGACTTACAATGTCTTTTTTATTAAAAGGAATAATATTTTTTTTCTCATTCTGATCTAAAAATGAAATAACAATTCCCCAGTATTGTGGATCATCTGGAGGTAAAACATTCCATTCATCAAACGAGTGAGAGTCGTCAGATCTATATCTAACTTCGTAACTGCCTTTTGGTAAAGTTATTTCTGCCCTTTCTTGAACATTTTTTTTACCACCGCCAGCATATTTGCCATCGGAGCTATTGAACATCCAGACTCTTTTATTTTTAGTTAAATCATATATGTACCCAAAATCATAGAATTCATTATTTATACCTTCTCCAATTCCATAAATGCTAATTTTTGTATCCCCTTTAAGAGAAAATTCTTTTTTGAGATTTTCTGAATCACCAACTCTGCTAAATGAAGCTAATGCATTTTTGTTTCTATCATTAACTAAAAGAAAAGCGTCCACAGACTTTAATAAATTTTTCTCATCAGAAATTGTAACAAAAAAACTTTTCTTAAATTTTTTAATATCCGACTTTCTAGAATCAAAAAGTCCCTCAATCATTCCCAATCCTCTTACAATAAATTTATCTCGCTCATATCCTGCAGCGAAATAAACTTCATAATTGCCAGCTTTTAATTTCACTTCTGAGTCAAAATCATATTCACCATCATTTTTGGAATAATCATCACACTCTTCACTTCGCCAAACAACATTTCTAGTTTCTGTGTCCAAAATCCAAGCATAATAATTTAAATAATTGTCCCACTCATCAAATGAAGCTCCTTCACCACTAATTTTAATTGTAACATCCTTACTAAGATTGAATCCTCCCAGTTCAACCTCGCCAGGATATACATTTCCAACTTTAATTGTCTTTTGTGCAAAAGTTAAAGTTGAAGAAATTAGCAGCAATAAAAGCAAATTATATTTCAAGTTCTTCATTATCTCTAAATCCAATTGTTTTGCTGTGTAAGACGTATTATTTAATAAATAGTTTTATTTATCAAATATTTTATTCATAAATGGGGCAATATTAAACGAAATGAAATTATTTTTTACTTATTTCTCTTTGTACGTTTTTTGCTTCTTGAAGGGATTTAAAATAACCAACTCTAACTCTGTGCCAAATACTATTTTTATTTTTGGGTTTTACTGAAACAATAATTGCATTAAAACCATTACTTTTAAGTTTATTTAGCTCTTTATCTGCATAAGCTTTAGTTTTCCAAGATGAAACTTGGAAGCAATATAATTTGCCATCGGAGAATATTGATTTATCAACTTCGCTTTCACTATCTTGATTATATTCAATTTTAGGAATTTTAATATTTGGGAAATCAGAAATTGCCACTTTTTGTATTTGTTTTACATTTGTTTGGCTTTTAGCAATACCTGATTGATCCATTATTTCTGATATTAAAGGCTCAACTATATTTTGCTCTATATCTTCTTCGCGTTTTTCTTCAACTGTAGTTTTTTCATCTTTCTTTTCTTCTACTTTGGGAAGTTCTACTTCTATGATGTTTTTATTAGTATCATCGTTTTCGGAGGCACTTTTATCAGCAATCCTTTTCCGAGGTAATTCTAAATTACTTTCTATAACTACATTTTGTGATAAATCATTACCATCATTTTTAGTACTATCAGAACTGCTATTAATATCAGTTGAACTAATTAAAGAAAAACTTCCTGTTATTAGATATGAAATAACTTCATTATATATTATTTCACAATTAGGATTAGATGAAATTGGAGTTAAAAATGCAGAGGGTGCACCACTAAGATTCGATTTTGAAGATCTATTTACAATACCACCTTTAAAATCGTAATAAATAATTCCAATTTCTGCATAACGCTTTTTCATTTTATTAAAAAGATAATGTGTTTTAATTGAATAAACCTCTTCGCCATTATCTTCTTTTTGTGCTTCTTTTAACTTTTCTAAAGCCCAAACAGATATTTCATTTCCATACTGCACAATCTTAGTTGGCTCAATAAAAATATCTGAATATTCATCAGTTTTAATAAGTTGCCAGTTGTCAGATAGGTTTTGTGAAAATAGCGAAGTAAAGCTAATAATGAAAAGTATGGTTAGATATTTTTTTATTTTATTTTGCGTCATCAACAATTGAAATTTTTGTATTCCTAATTTACATATCTTTATAAGAATATTTTTTAAAATTGTTCAGATAAACTTGCAAGAAAAACAATATACTAATAGAAATTTACTACAATCAAATTTACCACTTAGCTATACTTTAACGGCAGGGATAAATGAAGTATCCGCAATTAAAATTGGAAGAAATAGTTTATGGTTAAATGGTGGCAATTTTTCCAACATTGATAACTTTATATCCTCAATAAAAACAATCTCAAGAAATAATAAAATTATAATTAGAGGATGTAATAAATCCACTTCAAAAAAATTAAACAAAAATGGATTTAATGAAATTTTATTTGCAAAAGAAGCCATAATTGAACTTGATAAAAATATTTCAATTACAAAAAAGTTATTGAGAAGAATATCTAGTCTTTTAAAAAGAGGAAATGTAAAAGAGATTGTTTTTTCAGATGAAAACACAGAAATCTTTAATGAATTCCTAAAAACAACGTTTCATTGGGGTAAACCTCAATTAAGGAATTTGTTTCTTGATAGATTTAGTGAAAGCACAAGATTGTTTGTCTATGAAATTTCACCTAATAAGTGGGAAGGTGCAATATTAGTTTCGCAAAATTCAAAATCAAAAATGCAAGGTGAACAATTTTTTAGAAAAAAGATTGGAATGAATGGAGTTATGGATACATTGGTCTATTCAATATGCCATATTTTGGAAAATGAAGGTTACGCAGAGTTTTCACTTGGTGAAGTTCCGTTTACCATAAGTGAAAATACATCTTTCTTTTCAAAAGCAAATTTTCTTAACTTAATTGGTAGTAAAATAAAATTCGCATATAATTATAAAGGGCTATACAATTTTAAGAATAAATTTGTTACACGCTGGGATGACATTTTTATTTGTACAAATAATAGGTGGTTATTTCTAGATTTACTTAGAATTGCAAAAAAATCGAACTTATTAGCTTTAGCACTTTACAAAATATTTAATTAATTAAATCATTAAGTCTAACATTTGTATCAGCATTTACTATTTGCGATACTTCAATTCCCCTTCTAATAAATTCTTCACTATCAATATCATCATGAACACTTCTAACAGAATTGAAATGGCAAAAATCGACATAATTTAAATTAAGTTTTTTTACAAAATAAATATCTTCTGCTAAATCACTACAAGTCTGGTTTGGAAGACCAATTATACTTCCTGAACCAACATTATATCCAAGTTTTTTAAGTTCTGCAATATGCTCAACACGATTTTCAAATGAGTTCCAAGAATTTGTCTCATTATAAAGATTATTGTTCTTTGAAATAATATTTAAATAATACGAATCAGCCCCAGCTATTTTCCATTCTTTATATTCTTCCAACTCGCGTAAGCCAAAACTTAGAATAATTTTTATTTTGGCAATTTGTTTTATTGAATAAATTATATACGCAATTCTATCAGTATTGTAGTAATTATCATAACCTGAATGGAGCAAAATTGAATTACACCCATTTTTGTGAAGTTCTATTGCTTTTTTAATTATCTCTTCCCTATTTAATCTAAATCTATTAATTTTATTGTTACTATTTCTAGATTTACAAAAAAGACAATCCGCATTACAATAATTAGAAATATCTATCCTTTGTTCCAAACTATGATAATCTTTAGGAATTATGGAAATAATGCTTGCTGAAGCTTTTTGGATTATTGCCCTTTTTTCTACATCATTTTCGCTTAAAAGATAAGTAATATCTTCTTTGGATAATTTTGATTTATTTAATATTTCTAATAATTTTTCCATGATTTAGTTTTCTGAACAATAAATATACCAAGTGAAAATATTCTATTATTGGACTATATAGGCATTAAATAAAAACATAGAACATCTTATTTCTTAATTTCAAGAAAACATTTTTATTCTTGCTAATCTAAAGTTTATTAATTTTAAATTTAAGAAATGTTTTTACGGATTAATTATCTAAATTATAATAGTTAGGTAATTAAATTGTCATTAAACAATTATCAAATTGTATTTGTAAAAGAGATTAAAAGAGAAAATTTTAAGTACTACTTTGAATAAATCTCAAGTTTTAAAATGGATTTTTCTTTTTTCAAAAATATTTTTCTTAAACCTTCAATTTCCAAAATTTCCAACCCGTTTTTATTTTCTCTTATATTCCATTGTTTTTTGAGGCAAACTTTAAGTTGTTCAGAAATGGTTTTAAATATATCATCTTTATTATCCAAAATTAATGTTACTCTCGAAATACCATTTTTTGTTATAACACTGCCACTTTTATAAAGATTTTGTGTCATTAACCTAAGCACCCATTCTCCGTCAGATTTGCTAAAAAAATCGTTCTTAAAATAAAAAAATCCAGTTTTTGCATGAGACAAAAAGAATTGGACTAGCGAGCAATAATTAGCATTTTTAGGCAATTTGCGGCTATCTTGCGAAACATAGAACAGTTGCAATGAATGTGGGCCAATATCTGTGCTATCACCAGCAATATAAATCTGCCATAATCCAGATTCATCAATTTGCTGCTCAAATACAACTTCTGACTTTTCATCATTGGGGAATGCAACTTTGTATTCATTTGAAGGAGCTACAATTGTTAGAAGGGGAAAAAATGAAGATTTCAATTTCATAACTAAGAAATCACCTTCTTCCATTTGTAATTCATAAGCATCAAATCTGCCAAAATCAGTTTCAAAGATATCATCTTTGGTCAACTCTCCTTTTAATATAGAAGAATGAGTATCAAAATTGTATTCTTGAGCTTGAACATTTAAAAGGAAGAGAAATACTAAAATTATTACTCTATGTAGCATCGTTTTTCCTGTTAGAAAAGTTTATATTAACTATGTTAAATATAATGCTTGCAATCCTAATAATCATTATGAAATTTATTTATTCATTTATCATCCTTTTAATTTTTACAAATTTTGTGACTGCGCAAATTTTTGTGGAAAATAATTTAGAAGACGGTATAAATTATATTGTTGAGTACATTAATTCAGATGATTTTGCTCAACTAAAAAAGACTGAACCTGATTTGACCCTTATCGATTCAATTTATTTGCGTGCAAAGAAATTTCAAAAAGATGATATATCCGAAACGCTTTTAACATTAACTTTTGCCACGCTTCCCTTCCAAAAAATGCCTTTAAATATTCCTTATACTGGAATAATTTTTAATGTGAAACTGCCTTCAGGCGATCCAAATTTAATCAATCTTAAAATACAGAACTTACCAAAGCAACTTTTTGAAGATTCACCAAATACAAATTTTGGCGACAAAGACAAAACTGCCCATTTTTTTGGGAATGCATATTTTTCCTATTCAGTTTCTTTATTCAATGTTTCAAAATTTCTAAGTATTTTTGTAGAGTTGTTTGAAGACGCATTCAAAGTGGAAGGCGGTATTGATAATCGTGATTTTGTTGCAAACCATCTTGGTTATGAGTTTGGGAATGATTTGCTTAAGAATTCTGACTTGCTACCTTCAGAGGTGTTAAAGAAATATCCACTATTTATAAAATATTTTGAAGTGAAAAAATGAGCAAAGTTATAATAATTGATGATGAAGTTGAAATTTGTGAAAGCATTAAAATGATTCTTGAATATGAGGATTATGAGGTTGATTTTTTTACAGATGCAAAAAAAGGTGTTGAGCATTTAAGAGAAAATAATTATTCCGTTTTACTCCTTGATATTCAAATGCCACAAATTACTGGATTTGAAGTGCTTAATACAATAAGTCATTTTCAATTCAAACCTAATGTAATAATGATTTCAGCTCACGGAAGTCTTGAAAATGCAATTAAAGCTACAAAACTGGGTGCGTTTGATTTTATAGAAAAACCAATTGATAGGGACAAACTGCTTATAAGCGTTCGTAATGCTGGTGAAAGAGCAAAACTTCTTTCAGAAAACCAAAAATTACGGAAGGAATTGGATGTTGAATATTCAATGGTTGGCAATAGCGCAGCATTAGTTCTGGTTCAAAATACGATTGCCCGCGTTGCTCCTTCTGATGCACGAGTTTTGATAACCGGCGAAAATGGTACTGGAAAAGAACTTGCAGCTCGTGAAATTCACAACAAAAGCAATAGAAATGATAAACCATTTGTTGAAGTTAATTGTGCCGCAATTCCAAATGAGTTGATTGAATCAGAATTATTTGGACATGAAAGAGGATCATTTACTGGAGCAAATCAACAACGAATTGGCAAATTTGAAGCTGCAAATAAGGGAACAATCTTTTTGGATGAAATTGGTGATATGTCTCTTCAGGCTCAAGCAAAAGTTTTAAGAGCAATTGAGGATGGAAAAATAGAGCGAGTTGGTGGGAATAAAAAAATTGATGTTGATGTGAGAATAATTTCAGCAACTAATAAAAATCTTGAAAAAGAAATTGAAGATGGAAATTTTAGAGAGGATTTATATCACAGATTAAACGTAATTCCAATTACAATTCCCCCACTTCGCGAAAGAAAGGAAGATATTGTTGAATTAACTAATCATTTTTCCAAAATCATTTGCGAAAAGAATAAATTTCCGCAAGTCCAATTTGATAAAAATGCTCTTGAATTGCTTAAAGCAAATAATTGGAGTGGGAATATAAGAGAACTTAAAAATATTGTTGAACGCATTATAATAATGGTTCCAAAAAATCAAATTTCAGCAAATGACATTGTTCATCTTCTTCCTAATTCTAAAACTAAAAATGATGATTTGTTAAACATTTCAAATTCATTTCAAGAATTTAAAGAAGTTACCGAGCGTGCGTTTATATTAAAACAATTGGAATTAAATGATTGGAATATTAGTAAAACAGCCGAAATATTGGATATTCAAAGAAGCCATCTCTACAACAAAATGAAAAAATATAATATTGAAAAAGGGTAAATAAGAAGAGCTACCTATTGGTAGCTCCTTTCCATAAGCTTATTAATTTAGACCAAAACGAAATCCTACATGAATTGCCCAGTTATTAGCAGTCATTTTACTACTGTCACCTTCTTCCATATCTTCATTATTTACGTCTAACTCTCTATCCACAATGTGATAAACAAATTCAACAAAAAGACCATTGTTCCCACTAATATTCATTTCTGCACCAGCACCAACATTAAATCCAAATGCGTTTTTGAAATCCATTTTTACATCATCAAATCCAAATTCATTAATTTCGTCTGTAAAATCATATTCGATAGTCCCAGTATACATTCCAGCTCCAGCACGAAGATATGGCCATATTCCTCTACCAGTTCCAAATTTGAATTTTGCCAAAGCACCATAATAAAGTTGGTTTATTTTCATATCGCCAATGTCACCCTTAGAAAAAATAAAAGGAACAACAGCATAGTTCACTTCAACACCAAATTCAAAGTTACCTCCAGAACCAAACAAAAGTTGAGCACCAACAGGTATATAATTTGATTCTTCGTCAACATCATCACCAAATGCAGAAGAACCATAGCCTGCAAATGCACCAATTGATTGTGAATACGCGGTTCCGCTAGCCAATAAAAGCAATAATAAAATTAGTCCAAGTTTTTTCATTTTTAACTCCATGTTGTTGAATAATAATTATTTGAGTAAAAGCATTTTATTAGTTTGAGTAAAATTACCCGTTGTAATTCTATAAAAATAAATTCCGCTGGATAAATTTGTTGCATTAAAATTAACTGAATGATATCCCATTATCAACTCATTATTTATTAATTCTACAACTTCTTCTCCAATGCTATTATATACTTTTAGACTAACATTTGCCTTCTGAGGTAATGCAAATTCTATTGTTGTACTTGGGTTAAATGGATTTGGGAAATTTTGAGATAGCTTATATTCTAGTGGTAATTCACTTGTAACTGTAACTATTTCAGAATATTCAAAAGAACCGTCAGTATCAATTTGCTTTAATCTATAGGATATTATATTTCCTAAAGGGTTATCATCTACAAATGAATAATCTTTTGGTGAGTTACTGTTTCCATGTCCGTCAATAAATCCAATATTTTCCCAATTGTCATTTGCTTTGCGCTCAATCTCAAAGCCATAATTGTTTATTTCTGTTGCTGTTTGCCAATTGAGAATAATTGTATTTTCTGATAATTTAGCTGAAAAAGATTGCAGTTCGACTGGTGTTGGAGAGGTAGCATTGTTTATTTTTGCTACACAAAAATCTCTATACGAAATAGATATTGATGGAATACCGTAACCTGCCATAATAATATCACCACCTGGTTCTTGAATCATATCTTTACATTTACTATCATAAATATAATTTTCTACACTATTGAAATTAAATTGCGTTTTTCCAGTTGAATTAAAAGTATTGTCAAAAGTTCCGATATTGTTAAATCTAGCAACTGCAAAATCAAATACTGTGCTATAAAAGCTACTATAATAGCGACTAACTGTTCCAGCTGCAATAATTTTTCCATCAGTCTGAATGCTGATAGAATTAATATAATCTGATGTTTGTCCTGTACTTAACTTTGTGGTTAATTTTCCATCTGTATCAAAAGAATTATCCATACTTCCATTTGAAATGGAAAACTTTGCAATACTCCATCCAGGCATTGCTCCACCTCCAGCATAGACAGATGTGCCATCATTAGTAAGAGAATAACACATTTCACTAGATGCACCAAAATTGATAACTAACAGACCACCAGTAGCAAATAAATTATCAATAGTACCTTGGGAATCCAACTTTATAATGCCAAAATCATGTCCACTTGCTCCCCCAAGAAAAATAATTCCATTATCTGTAATGTCGATACAATACGCTGTACCAGCCGAGCCAATATAAATACCTGAGGTCGCGAAATCAGTATCAAGTATTCCTCCACTAGTATATCTTACTGCAACAAAATTACCATCTCCATATCCCGTTACAATAATTTTATCATCAGCTTGAATAGCAAGTGCATTAGCATAATCTGTCTTCCCACTGACATCTGTTACTGTATATCCATTATTACCAAAACCAATTACATCCAAAGCGCCAGTATTAGTAAACTGAAAAATATAAAAATCTTCATAAGTTGCACCAGATTTATAACCGTGACCACATAAAACAATTTTACCATCTGATTTAATTCCAACATCGGTAATGTATATGTTATATAAGGCGGTTCCAGTTAAATCTGGTCTCAATATACTAACCTTGCCAGATGTTCCAAAAGTATTATCAAGAGAACCATCAGAATTATATCTTGCAATTAAAATTTGACCTTGGTCATAATCAGTATACCCTGCCACAATAATTTTCCCATCCGATTGGATGCTAACTCCAACACCATAATCGTCAGCATTTGAAACAAAATTGGTAGTTAGTTTACCATCAGTATCAAAAGACGTATTAAGAGTACCATCATCCTGCGCATAAAAACTTGTGGATAGAATTATAATGAATAAGACAATTTTCAATTTCATAGTATCCTCATAATTAATATTTATTCAACCTATTTTATCAGTATCATTTTAGCTGTCTTTATAAAACTACCTGCTGTTATTCTGTAAAAATAAATTCCGCTTGATAATTGATATTTGGCACTTGAAAATTGATAATTATAATTGCCTGCTGACATTTCTTCGTTTATTAATACTGCAACTTCCTGTCCAAGTGAGTTAAAGACACTTAGTTTAACATTTCCATTTGTTGGTAATGCAAATTCAATTACTGTACTTGGGTTAAATGGATTTGGATAATTTTGAGAAAGTGAATACTCTACAGGAATTGAATTATTATTATCATCTACTGATACTGCAATTGTATCAACCAAACCATAGTTTTGCATTGTGTACATATTTCTTTGACTACAAAAAAGTCCTTCAGTACTTGAAATAAAATCAATGGCCCAATCAGTATATCGGAGAGAACTTTTACTTAAACTAGCCCAATTTTCACCACCATCTTCAGTTAAATAAACACCATCTGTATATATATTGGTATTATCTAAATAGCCAAAACCAACTCCTAAATTCTTTGTTTTAAAGTAAATCTGTGTAAAGTCTAATTCTGAATCTATCCATGTTTGACCTTGATCAGTACTTTTCATTACCTTAGTCCCAAAAACAGCCCAGACACAATCTTCAGCAACAAAATAAACTGAACTAGCATTTTCAGTAGCCGTACTGCTCCATCCCACCCCACCATTTGTCGTTTTCATTAAAGTCTGGTTGCCATAGTTTGGAATTGCAAAACCAGTATTTCCTATAAAATCAGTTTGTGTGAAAGAAGCTCCACTATAATCAGTTGAATCTATACTCCAATTTAATCCTGTATTAACAGATGTAATAATTCTTCCTGTACTTTTCACAAAATACTTACCATCTGAAAAATCAGCTGATTCAATAAAAGTTCCATAAGGTTCATTAACATCAAGAACAACTTCCCAATTTTCACCAAAATCACTTGTTCTAGCTATATAACCATTTGTATATTGAGAATTAGTTGGATAATACCAACCAACTGCAATACCTACGCCACCATCACCGAAACAAAGATCTTCAATTCTGTATTTTCCGTACAAATCGAAATTTATCGTCCATGTTTTTCCACCATCATTAGAATACATAATTGCCCCATTATAAGAAGATGCTATAATTCTAAGATTGTCAGCAAATGTAACATCCGAGAATTCCATATCTGGGAAAACTGTAAATGAAGTATCCATTTTATTTTCAATTTTTGTTAAAGCTCTATTTTGAAAAGACCAACCATTATCTGCATTATAAAAACTAGATAAACCTATTGAACCAGAAATAGATTCCCATGTGTTTCCACCGTCCTTTGTATAGAAACCAAAACCACCACTAACTGCTAAACCATATTGATTGTCGATCATTTCAATTCTGCTATTATTTCCCAAAGCGATGTCTGAAGAAATTTTAGACCAGGTCTCACCACTATTTGAAGAGAAATATACACCATCAGCACCAACCCAAAGATTTTCACCAATTAAATCAAAACCATAATGATAAGTAACCCCTGTATTTAATTTATTCCAGGTTACTCCTCCATCAATTGATTTATAGATGCCTCCTGTAGTGTAGTAGTATCCTATTGATTCATTGATAAACCTAATTTTATAAATATTTCCAAGATCTTCACTTAAAATTTCCCAGGTAATTCCGCCATCAGAGGTTTTTGCAATATCGCTGAAGTTAAATCTTGCATAACCAACTTGTTCATTAAGAAATGTAAGATGAGTAACATCATTAATTGTAACTCCGTCAATCTTAATCTCTCTCATTTCCCAAGAATCACCGCCGTTTATTGTTTTGTATAAATAGTGTTTAAGAGCGTTATCATACTTTGTAAAGTAACCAACGCTCTGATTTAAAAAATCTACATCATTTGTAAAGTTGTCGTCGAAGTAATCCCCATCTCTATCAAAAGTTAACTGAATAGTCCATGACAATCCACCATTCTGCGTTTTCTTAATATAATCTCCAGTAACTATCCATCCAACATTTTCGCTGACAAATTCCATATATGAACTATATGCATTAGTCTCACCGTGGATTTTATATAACCCCGATTGAGCGTTTTGAATTTGCACTAATACAAAAAGAGTAACTATAATTATTCCGAATTTTTTCATTTTTTCTCCATCTAACATTATTATTTTACCAATATCATTTTATTGGTTTTAATAAAACTACCTGCTGTAATTCTGTAAAAATAAATTCCGCTTGATAATTGATAATTGGCACTCGTAAATTGATAATTATAATTACCTGCTAACATTTCTTCGTTTATTAATACTGCAACTTCCTGTCCAAGTGAGTTAAAAATACTTAATTTTACATTCCCATTTGTTGGTAATGCAAATTCAATTACAGTACTTGGATTAAATGGATTTGGATAATTTTGAGAAAGTGAATACTCTACAGGAATTGAGTTTTCCTTTTCAATACCAACAAGCACATTTATTTCATCTGAAAAATCACTTTCTTGTCCTGCTAAATCAGTTGCAGTAATTTTATACTGAATATTTCCATCAAGAACTTCATCATCTATATAAGTAGTATCAATAGTAGTTGCCAGAAATTCACCGTACTTATAAACAGTATAAAAACTAATATCTGATTCTTTATTTTTGTCCCATTTTAATTGTGCATCCAACCCACTATATGGCACATAAGATAATAATCCAGTTGGTTTCGCTGGCGGTAGATCTCCTGCTATAAACATGAATTCTTCTGAACGAATATTATTTACCCATCCTTCATCATTTTGGTCAATAATAAAATAATATGTTGAACCAAAATTTAGAGTATCAAGAATAAGAGTGTGTTCAAGAACTAAACCAGATTCTTCTATTACTTCATATGGATATCCATTTGTTGCATCATTTTCTGCATAGAAAATAAATCCAGTAGCTGGGACTGTTGTTTTCCATGTAACTTTTGTTTGTGTATCATTGAGAATTGTAATAATAATATCTGTAATTTCAAAAGCTGATGGTTCTTCTTTTCCAATGTATATTTTTCGAGATGGATTTCCATCGACCAAACATTGATAAACACCATTGTTTGATGAATTTAAACCATTATTAAAATTAAATAATTGAGAATTTGCATCTGGAATATCAACTCCATCTTTTTGCCATTGGAAATTTGTTCCCGTTAACATTGCATCTAAAACAACTTTCCCAGTCCATGAAGAATCATTTGGAATTAAAATATTTTGGTCATCAATGCCATTTAGTTTTGTTTCAATGTTTGACCATTGATTTCCATTATGTAAAACATTTCCAGTTATAGATAAATACAATGTACCTGATTGTGAATTGATAATATTTCCATAGTTTTCAATATCACCTAGAATTGATATGCTATCAGAACCAGAATATGAGAGCAGATTTCCATTATCGATTACAATAGTACCTCCTGATAAAACAGTGCTTTCATCACAAGTTAAATATCTTATTTTTGCATTATTTATCGTTGTATTTTCCCCTACATGAGCAAATGCTATTTCTGAATTATTTGCATTCACATTTATATTTTTTAACAGATTGTACCATTGATATGTTGTATAAAATAAACTGTTTGAGGCCAAATTTAGTAAGCCTGTATTAAAATCTACGGTAACTGTTCTATCCTTAAAAATTAAATCCCCTTTGGTTATATTCACAACTGTATTTGAATCTGTGGCTTTAAATTGTGTTGTTGAAATAGAATCAGACACTGAAAAATTGCATGTCCCAGAAAAAATAATTGCTTTATTATTCAATTTTCCATTGCTAATAAATGTACTATTATCTTTTTGATTAAGAAATAAACCATTATCTGTAGTTGCATCATAAATATTTCCATTATTTGTAAATGTTCCGTCAATAAATATTCCTCTATCACCATTGTACCAAATACTTCCACTGTACCAATCCACTAAGTTTCCCTCAAATGTTGTTTCTCCTTCAAATATTACAAGGTTTTCACCTCCATTATCAGTGGGATCACCACCAGATACAAAGGTGCCTATTAGATTTGCATTTGATATTATTGTATTTTTTGCTCCTCCAAGATAATTTCCCAAATAACCAATGGAACCAGATTGAGTGCTAATTATATTGTTGTTAACTTCTATTTTACCAGAAAGTATTTGGGCATTAACTAAAACCAAATTATTTGGATAGGGATTTGATGATGGCAATATTAGTTTTGAACCAGCTAAATTTATTTGTCCACTTACTATTGCAAGACTATCAACAATTAAACTACCCAAATCATCCAAAAACCTTGTTTCACCAAGATACAAGGTGCTATCATTCAAAGATCTAATATGGTGTGAATGCTCAGCTTTATTTGGATTCCAATCCATATCAGAAAATGAAGTATGTGTAAAATGAAATGAGCCATTATTAATAATATCACCCATAATGTATAATCTTTGATATTGCGAAATATAATGACTTTTAGTAGTACCATTATTATAAAAATCCCCCCCAATTTCTAACCAAAAATCATGTGAGGGACTAATAGTTCCATTGTTAATTAAATCATTTTTAATTCTAATTGAGCCACTAACTACAGCACTGCCGTAATTGTCCAAAACCCCACCAGTGCTTATTGTTAAATTTAAACATTCTGCGTCAACATAAGTACCAGAACTCGCAATCACATAATGTGATATAGTAACATTTGAGTTTGAATCTGGAATTGCAGTTGCATTTGGATCTGCTGACCAAGTTAAAGGGTCGTTCCAATTACCATCTTTAACAGAAATAAACTGAGCGTTTATTTCATTAATCGTAATTATCAAAAATAAAACTAAAAAATAAGAAGTATACTTTTTCATTTTTTCTCCATAAAACATAATTAATAGTGTTTTAAATACTAGCTTAAAAAAGTTTTATCAGATTATTACAAGCTAAAGAATAAGTTCTATCTCCTATTTTATTAGAACAATAATTCCCCAATTTTAACAAGACAATTGGGCTTCTTAAATATGGCACTAATATCTTATTAACAAAGTTTGTACCAAATAAACTAATAAGAATCTGGTACAGAAACAACTAGCATTCGATACAAATCACAATAAATGTATTTCTAATTATCAACATTGATGACCTAACAGGCAACACACTGCAAATGCTAAATTTATTTAAACCTGTCTATTTAACTTATTAAAAATTGTTTCACAAAACCTAAAAAAACAATATTCGCTAGCATTTTTTTAACAAGTGCTTAAGAATAAGAAGAATTTGTACATTTATATTTTTATTATTGTTATTAAAATAATTGGTTTGATTAGTTAAAAAATTATTTAACATTTTATTAAATTAATATAATTGTAGATGAACATTATAAATACAACTCTCCAGGTTTTTTTTACGCTTTTCATAATTCAAATTTTTACTCTGCAACATGCAAAAGCTCAACATACTTTAAGTGACACTTTAATTATTAATAGCCTTATTAAAGATGCTGATTCAGTTATGGTAAATAATCCAAAACTTGCTATAAGTTTAGCGGATAGTGCATCTGTAATTGCGAATGAACTAAATGTTGAAAAATTTAACAATTTATGTTTGCGAAAATTAACTGAATCGTATTATGCCCTTGGAAAATATCAAAAAGTAATAAATAATTTATTCATATTATTGAAAGTATATGAAGCAAATAAAGATAGTGCCCAAATAGCTTTGTGTAATAATGATATAGGTACTGCTTATACTGACTTACAAGAATACTCACTAGCTTTATCATATTTATATAAAGCTATGGTTTATTATGAAAATAAAGTAGACGACAAAGATAAAGCTACTACAATAAGTAATATTGGATATACTTACTTATCAATGAAGGATTATGAAGGTGCACTTCCTTATTTCCAAAAAGTTTTACCAATCTTTACAAAATTGGATTATCAAATTGGTGTATCTACTACAAATAATAACATTGGTAGAACTTTGGTTGGTCAAAAAAGGTATACTGAGGCAATACCCTATTTCAAAACTGCTTTAAGTATTAATACAAAACTAAATCAAAAAGACGGCATGGCAATGACAATTAATCATTTAGGGTTAATTGACTATTATTTAAAAAATTATGATGAGGCAATAGTTTATTTTCAAAAAGCTGCAAAAATTCGAAAAGAGATTGGCAACATGAATGCTTATTTTTATTCGATGAACAATATAGCTTACATCACAAATCTAAAAGGAAAACCGAAGAAAGCTATTGAAATATATGAAAATCTGCTTGCTGAGACAGATCCAGAAAATGATAGCGATGCAATTATAATGCTATTAACAAATATGAATAAGAATTATGCTTCCATTGGTGAATATGACAAGGCATATGAAACCCTTCTTAAATGTACTGAATTAAAAGATAAGTATTTCGACATAGAAAAGAACAAACAAATTGAAGAACTTAAAGTTGAATTTGAAACGGAGCAACACATTTCTGAGATTAATAACTTAAAAGAATTAACCAGCATTCAAGAGGAATCACTTAATCGGAAACAAATGATAATTTTGCTGTTAATTGGTTCATTCCTTTTAGTTGCGGGACTTGGTTACTTAGGAATTACGCGATACCAATTAAAAACAAAGCAAAAGTCAATGGAATTAGAGCAAAAATTACTCCGCTCGCAAATGAATCCACATTTTATTTTCAATTCCCTATCGGTAATTCAAGGATATATTTTTAAAGGATCTGCAAATGAAGCTGTAACTTATCTATCAAATTTTGGAAAATTAATGCGTAACATTTTAGAAAATTCACGTGAAGAATTTGTTTTACTCGAAAAAGAAATTGAAACATTAAAACATTATCTCAAACTTCAGAATTTAAGACATGATGGCATAATCAACTACACAATTGAAATAGATGAAAATTTGGGATTAGATTCTGTGCGTGTTCCACCAATGCTTGCTCAACCATTTATTGAAAACTCAATTAAACATGGAATGAATGAAGAAAACAAATTTAATATTCAAATAAAGTACACCAAAAAAGATGACAAAATGAAATTAGTAATTGAAGATGATGGAATTGGAATTAACAAAATTGATAATAATAAGTCTTCACTTAATAAGCATCAATCTTTGGCAATAACAATTACGCAAAGCCGCTTGCAATTGTTGAGTAAACGAAAAAAAGGAAAATTTAATTTACTTTTAATAGATTTAAGTACAGAAAATACTGATAAATCTGGAACAAGAATTGAACTGGATTTACCATACTTGGAAGAATTTTAATTAGGAAATATATTATGCTGAAAATTTTGATTGTGGAAGATGAAAAAATGACAAGTGAGATGATTGCCCAAATGGTTTCTAGCTCCTTTCCTGATGCTTTAATTGTTGGGCAAGTAGATTCGGTTGCAAACGGTATTTCTGAAATAATTAAACATAAGCCCGATATAATTTTACTTGATATAAATCTTAAGGATGGAAATGGTTTTGAAATTCTAGAAAGAACACAGGACATAGATTACATGGTTGTTTTTATAACAGCTTATTCCGAATATGCTGTAAAGGCATTTAAAATTAGTGCAATAGATTATCTTCTAAAACCAATTGATTTATTAGAGCTTGTAAATGCCATTGAAAAGTGTATAATGCATAAAGAAGTAAATCAACTAAATATAAAATTGAAAACATTATTTTCAAATTTAAAGACAGAATCCAATCACAACAAAAAGATTGTGCTAAAATCAACCGAAAGCATAAATGTTGTTCCAATAAACGAAATTATTAGATGCGAATCTGATAAAAGTTATACCACATTTTATCTAAAAGAAAATAGAAAAATTCTTGTTTCAACAACATTAAAAGAATTTGAAAATTTATTAACTGAATATGGATTCTTCCGACCTCACCAATCTCATCTCGTAAATACAAACTATATTGATAGTTTTGAAAAACCTCATGGCGGTTTGTTAATTATGAATGACAAAAGTCGTGTTCCCGTTTCAACAAGAAAACGAGAAGCATTGTTCAATCTTTTCAATAATTTGTAATTTAAAGTTGTAATTTTTTCAGGTTTAACAATTCTCAACAACTAAACTTCTAAATTCTTAATTATAAGAATTTAGAAGTTTTTCGTCTTTTTATAATTATTCTTAATTGTATAAATTTTACTTTTCCACCTACTAATTTTCTGTCAGTTTAACCCAACAAACGTGACAAATAGGTTTGTTTTAACATTTTTTTAGATAATTTAAATTAAACTCAACCCAATAATTATGACAACATCCAACAGATTTTTGCCTTTTTACTTTTAGTGAAATTCCATCAAATAATTGGCACACGAATTGTCTTTCAAAAGCAAACAGAAAAATTAAAGGAACTATAAATGCATAATAAACTTTTTGAAAAATATGATCGTGGCAATAGAAGTCACTTAATTGGACTACTTCAAGATGTTCAAGATGTTTATGGATATATTCCAGAAATAGCAATGATTGATATTGGTGAGTTTTTAGAACTTCCAACAAGTTCTGTATTTGGAGTAGCTACCTTTTATAATCAATTTAGATTAACACCACTTGGTAAAAATGTAATAAATGTTTGCAGAGGAACCGCTTGTCACGTAAAAGATTCTGCTAATATACTTTTTGCTCTTGAAAACGAACTTGGAATTAAAGTTGGAATGACAACTCGCGATAAGGAATTTACTATTGAACAAGTTGCTTGCATTGGAGCTTGCAGTATTGCGCCAGTTATTAGTATTAATGGAGAATATTTTGGAAGGCTAAAAACTAAAGATATTCCAAAATTGATTGCAGAATTTAAGAAAAAAGATGAAATGGTTGAAAATATTGAAGGTGAAGAATGAAATCGTTTATAGATTTAGTTTATTGTGAAGAATGTGGCAAAAGTCATACTAATAGTTCCACTTTTATATCCAATTGCAGAAACGGATTATCTTGCAATCATAATCCACAAACAAACGAAGAAATTATAAAATTAAATAATATCTTAACGTATAAAGAACACTCAATTCCAATTATTTTTATTGGAATGGGTACTTGCGGACTTGCATCAGGTGCAAACAAAGTAAAGAAAGCAATTGAACAAGAATTGTTAAAACTTAATATTGACGCCACTATTGTTCCAACTGGCTGTATTGGTTATTGCGCAAAAGAAGTAATTGTGGATATTAAATTGCCAAATAAGGATAGAATCTCTTATTGTGAAATAACTCCTAGTGATGTTCCTCAACTAATTAAAAGAACGCTTGTTGATAAACAAATATATATTCAAAAACTACTAGCAACATTTGGCGCAACTGATGATTATGTAACCAATATTGATGAAATTCCATTCTTTGCTAAACAGCATAAAGTGGTACTCAAAAATTGTGGAATTATAAATCCTACTTCTATTGATGAATACATTGCAAGTGGTGGATTTACTGCTCTAGAAAATATTTTAAATAATATGACCCCAAAAGCTGTGGTTGATGAAGTGATTAAATCTGGCTTGCGCGGAAGAGGCGGAGGTGGATTTCCAACTGGGAAAAAATGGGATTTCGCGCTAGCACAAAAATCTGACGCAAAATATATTATTTGTAATGCCGATGAAGGCGATCCTGGTGCCTTTATGGACAGATCAGTTTTGGAAAGCGACCCGTTTAAATTGATTGAAGGAATGATAATAGCAGCCTATGCAATTGGTGCAAGTCATGGATATATTTATTGCCGTGCAGAATATCCGCTTGCAATTGAAAGACTTGAAAATGCAATTATAAAATGCGAAAAATATGGATTAATTGGTGAATCTATACTAGGAAGTGATTTTAATTTAGAGATTAAAATCAAAAAAGGGGCAGGCGCTTTTGTCTGTGGAGAGGAAACAGCTTTAATCGCTTCCATTGAAGGAAAGCGTGGAATGCCTAAACCTCGTCCCCCTTTTCCAGCAGTCTCTGGTCTTTGGGGAAAGCCAACCATTATTAACAATGTTGAAACGTTATCAAATATAACTAGCATTATTAATAAAGGAGCCGATTGGTATTCATCAATTGGAACTGAAAATAGCAAAGGTACAAAAGTGTTTGCTATGAGTGGAAAAATAAAATACTCAGGATTAGCAGAAGTTCCAATGGGAACAACACTTGGTGAAATAGTTTTCAACATTGGCGGTGGAGTTCCAAATAATAAGAATTTTAAAGCTGTTCAAATTGGTGGTCCTTCTGGAGGCTGTCTTCCAGTAGAAGTTATGGATACACCAGTTGATTATGAATCGTTAAAAGGAGTTGGTGCAATGATGGGCTCTGGCGGTTTCGTAGTAATGGATGAAGACACTTGTATTGTTGATCTTGCAAAATTCTTTTTACAATTTATTAAAAATGAATCGTGCGGAAAGTGCGTGCCTTGTCGTGAAGGAACAACCAGAATGCTCGAAATTATTGAGCGCATTTCTACAAAATATGGTGATGGAGATCCTCTCAATGAATTATTGCGTTTCAAAGGAATTATTCATCTAGAAAGATTAGCTGGAGTTATTCAAGATACTTCACTTTGTGGATTAGGACAATCAGCTCCAAATCCAGTATTATCGGGCTTAAGATATTTCCGTGAAGAATATGAAGAGCATTTATTTGAACGAAAATGCACAGCTAAAGTTTGTAAAGAAATTTTAACCTACACAATTGACCCTAAAATTTGCAACGGCTGTGGTGCTTGTTTGCGTAAATGCGCAACTGATGCAATTATTGGAGTAAAGAAAGAGCCTCATACAATAATCCAATCACAATGCATAAAGTGCGGTGTTTGTCTTGAAACTTGCAGATTTGAAGCAATTTCTGTTAACTGATTTTATTTGGAGAAAAAATGGTAGAATTAACAATAAATAATATAAAAGTTGAAGCTAACGAAGGCGACACAATTCTAGACGTTGCAAAAGCAGTTGGAATAAAAATTCCTACTCTTTGCCACTTGAAAGACCACTTCCCTACTGGTGCTTGCAGAATGTGCGTTGTTGAAGTTGAAGGAATGCGTGGATTAACTCCTTCTTGTGCTTATCCAGTTCAAAACGGAATGGTTGTGAAAACAAACACAAGCCGAGTTATTACTGCTCGAAAAACAATTGTGGAATTATTAGTTGAAAACCATCCACAAGATTGCCTAATTTGTGTTAGAAACAAAAATTGCGAACTTCAAGATCTTTCCAACATTTATGGTTTGCGCGAGCACAGATATTGTGGCGAAAAGAAAAATCATGCAATAGATATTTCAAGTGCCTCAATGGAACGCGACCCCGCAAAATGTATTCTTTGTGGAAGATGCGTTAGAACTTGCGCCGAAGTGCAAAAAATTGGAGCTATCGATTTTACCAATAGAGGCTTTATCAGTAACGTTACTACTCCTTATAACAAAGGACTTAATGTAAGCGATTGTATTTTATGCGGACAGTGTATTCTGGTCTGTCCAACAGCCGCATTAAGAGAAAAAAGCCATACCAAAGAAATTGAAAATGCAATACAAAATGAGCGCAAACATGTCTTTGTTCAAGTTGCTCCTGCCGTTAGAGCATCGCTTGGTGAAGAATATAATTTGCCATTAGGTACAAATGTTACTGGAAAAATTGTAAGTGGGCTTCGTCGTTTAGGATTTGAGAAAGTTTTTGACACTAACTTTGCCGCTGACTTAACAATTATGGAGGAAAGTACTGAACTAATAAATAGAGTTACGAATGTTGGAACTCTTCCAATGTTTACAAGCTGTTGCCCGGGATGGGTTAAATATATTGAACAAAATAAACCAGAATTGTTAAAGCACGTTTCATCTTGTAAATCTCCACATGAAATGGAAGGAGCTGTTCTTAAAACTTACTATGCGGCAAAAATGAACATAAATCCAGAGGATATTTACGTTGTTTCTGTAATGCCATGCACAGTAAAGAAATATGAATCCGAGCGTCCAGAATTATCCGAAAACTATCTTGCGGATGTTGATGCAGTGCTTACAACTCGAGAACTTGTGCGTATGTTTAGAATGCATGGAATTGAATTTGAAGATTTAAATGACGATGATTTTGATAATCCTCTTGGCGAATCGAGCGGTGCTGCGGCTATTTTTGGAACTTCTGGTGGAGTTATGCAAGCAGCGCTTAGAACTGCTTATTTTACATTAACGGGTCACAATTTGGATGAATTAAATTTTGAAGAATTGCGCGGAAATGCTGGCATTAAAGAAAGCACAGTTAATATAAATGGACTTGAAGTTAAAATTGCTGTGGTAAATGGAATTGGAAATATTGGAAATATTTTGGATGAAATTGTTGAAGGCAAATCGCCATATCATTTTATTGAAGTTATGGCGTGTCCTAATGGTTGTATTAATGGTGGCGGTCAGCCAATTCATCAAAAAACAGATAAAGTTATTGAGCGTGTAAAAGCTCTTTACAAAATTGATGAAGATGCAAAAAATAGATTATCGCACGAAAATGAATCAATCAAAAAATTATATTCTGATTTTTTTATTGAACCAAATAGCCATTTAGCTCACGAAATTTTGCATACAAATTATGTTAATAGAAAAGAAATTTTGCGTGCAAATGTTCAACCATTAAAATAATTTTAAACTTTTGTCATTCCCGAATGCTCTTATCGGGAATGACAAATTATAAAAGATACCCGCTTAATACATGCGGGAATGATACTTGGAATTTTAAGAAATTTAGATTTAGTAACATCTGATACTAGGAGAAACACAAATGAATATAAAAAAAATATTATTAGTCGATGACGATTTTGACTTAATTGAGCAAAATAAGTTAATTCTTGAATCAAAAGGTTTTGAAGTTGTTACAGCAGAATCTGCAGAAAAAGGATTTAGACTTTTTGAAAAAGAACTTCCAGATGCTTGTGTGGTTGATTTAATTATGGAACACCACGATTCTGGCTTTATACTTTGTTACAAAATTAAAAAAACAGCCCATGGAAAGAAAATTCCTGTAATAATTCTAACTTCCGCAGCTTATGAAACTGGATACAAATTTAGCACATCAACTGAAGAGGAAAAAAGTTGGATTAAAAGTGATGGAATACTAAATAAACCAATAGTAGTTGAAGAATTAATATCTAAATTTGAAAGTTTTTACAATAAATAACACTAAAAGGTTTTTTGATGGCTTCTATTTTAATTATTGATAACGAGCACCCAATTAGAAAAGATATTTATGACTATCTTAAACGTGATGGTTATAGTATTACAACTACTATGAACGGCGCAGAAGGAATTCAATTGGCAATTTCAAATGATTTTGAATTTGTAATGATTGAGCAAGAATTATCAGATTATAATGGCTTAAAAGTGTTGCAATCCATTACTAGAGTTAAACCAGAAACTGCTTGTTTTATAATTGCAAATCAACCTAGTTTTGAAATTGCTGTTGAATCGGCAAATCTAGGTGCCTGCAGCTATATTCCAAAACCTCTTTCTTATGAAGGTCTAAGTTTTCAACTATCAAAAGGGGCAAAACATCGTCAACTTTTTATTGAAGCAAGAAATTTACGAAAGGAAAGATATAACAACCTTCTTGAATTATCACGCGAAAAAAGCATGTTTAAAACTGTGCTAAACTCAATAAATGGTGGTGTTTTAGTAATAAACTCAAAGGGTGAGTTGGTTTATTTTAATAACGCTTCACTTGTTAATTTAAATCTGGAAAATCTTGAACCAGGCGAACAAATTCTTACAAAACTACCTAAACAGATAATAAAACAAGTATCCGAATATTTACTTGCAAATAAATACACATCAAAAGTAAGTGAAATTGAATTAGAAATTATTCCACACAACAAATTATATATTCAATCAGTTTGTTCACACATTCCTCGAAGCACCGATAATTTTTCAGGTGTTGTGCTTGTAACTAGAAATATAACTCAAAAACGCGAAATTGAGCAGGTAAAATCACAATTTGTTTCAATGGTTGCTCACGAGCTAAAATCGCCTTTAGTTGCTGTTGAAGGATTTTTGCAAATAATGCAAAATCCCGAAATTAAACTTACCGAAGAGAAAAAAGATGACTTTATAAAGCGAAGTTCTGAGCGAGTAAAAAGTCTGTTTCAATTAGTAAATGACTTATTAGACATTTCCAGAATGGATAAAAAGGAAAAGTACCGCGAATTAGAAGTCTTGAATTTTTCCGAAATAGTACAATCTACTGTTAGTTTGTTTGAATTAGAATGTAAAAGTAAAAATATTTCTGTAAAAATAGATGCTGAAGAAAATTTGCCAATGATTAAGGTTGAGCGAGTAGAAATTTCTCGAGTTGTTAGCAACTTAATAAGCAATGCAATAAAATATAACAAAAACGATGGCGAAATTGTAATTTCACTTTCTGGCAACGAAAACTATCTAAATTTTACAATTTCAGATAGCGGAATTGGAATAAAGGAAGCCGACAAGCCAAAAGTATTTCAAGAATTTTTTAGAGCGCTTAATAAGCAAACACGAAATGTTAGCGGAACTGGACTTGGATTAACAATTGTAAAAAGAATTGTTGAAAGTTACCACGGTAAAATACAGTTTGAAAGTGAATATGGAATAGGAAGCAAATTTTTAATAAAACTTCCAATTTTTAAAAACTAACCTGCCAATTCAATTTTTTTTCTTTCCAGGGCTGGTGAGGCTGTTTTGAGTCAACCTTGATTGTTCTCGAAAGCAATAAATTATCATTATTCAGTGAACATTTCATTTAGCACTTTGTGCAATTTTATCTGAGTTTTTCTATTTAGAAAATCAATTTTAGTTATAAGTCGCAGTTTGTCAACAGTTCTAATTTGGTCTAATACTATTTGTCCCTCTTTTCCTTGAACTTGACAATTTATCCTTGTTGGGTAGTTTCTTTGAGTTGATGTAAGCGGAGCGATAATAACTGTTGAAATATTTCGGTTCATTTCATTTGGGGAAATTATTACACAAGGGCGAGTCTTTTTTATTTCGCTTCCAATTGTTGGGTCTAAATTAACTAAATAGACTTCATATCTTAGAAATTCCATCACCAAGTCCACTCCTCATTATCCCAAGAATTTTGAGAAGATAAAATTTCATTGTCAAACAATTTGTCATCATTGTTTTTTGACATATTCTGAAATGCTAAATCCCAATTATTACGGACTTCGGGTACAGATTTTATGATTATTGTATCATCTTTGATTTGTAACTCAACTTCATTTTTAATCCCACTTTGATCAATAATTGATTTTGGTATTCTGATACCTCTTGAATTTCCAATTTTTACAATTTTTGTTATCATTACTTTCTCCAAATATTGGTGTATACAAAGTAATTACTTTTGGGTTAAAAAACAAGAAGAGAATTGAAAATTGAGAATGCAAAAAATATTGTCGTTTACTTTAGAGGCTGTGTGATAATTCAGTTTTTTAGAAAAAATGTTTCGAATTCACTTTAAAAACGAAACCATAATTTGCTTTACACCCTATTTTCAAACAACCTCTTTAGTAAACGGACAAAATAAAATGCAAAAAGAGTCTCCCCAAAATAGTTTTTAAAAAGCCCGTCTTTTCTGAAAGGCAAAAAACCAAAAAAGCCCAACTTTTTAAAAGCTTTGCCTTTATTTTTCAATTGCTAAAAGTTGGGCTTTTTTATCTCGAAAGTTGGTTTTAGTTTTTCAATTGGCAAGGAACCAAAAGCCCAACTTTTTGAAAGCTTTGCTTTTATTTTTCAATTGTTAAAAGTTGGGCTTTTTTATCTCGAAAGTTGGTTTTAGTTTTTCAATTGGCAAGGAACCAAAAGCCCAACTTTTTGAAAGTGTTGCTTTTATTTTTCAATTGTTAAAAGTTGGGCTTTTCTATCTCAAAAGTTTGTTTTAGTTTTTCAATTGGAAAGAAACCAAAAGCCCAACTTTTTGAAAGAGTTTGCTCTTAATTTTCAATTGTTAAAAGTTGGGCTTTTGTAATGATTATATTTTCTAAAAAGTTGGGCTTTTCCAGAGTGAACTTCCGACTTACGAATATAATGTCGTCCCGCTGGGACTTAGTGTTTCTTTTATCCTTTCATTTTACCATAATTTCACCCCGCTGGGGTTATAAAATATACATTTACAAGTTTTTGCTAAAAAAAATTCCCGCAATCTCCACCAATTAAAGCAATATTACCAAAATAGAATTGCGCTTTGTGACAAGATTGCTGGAATTTGGCGAAAATTTAACATTTTGAACTCCCAATTTTCGACTTTCGACTCTCAATTTTTCACTTCTCACGTTTGCCTTTTCACCTTTCACAATTTCCGTTTTTTCTCGCATTCTTTAAAAGCCACCCAAATTATACAGTGTGATTATTTACAACTTTTATTTCTATGTGACAGCCTAACGCTTCCGCATATTTTTTTATTGTTGCTATTGAGGGAGAATGTTTACCGCTACTTAGCGATGCTTCCAATCTCGTAATTGCTGGTGATTTTGTTCCCATTTTTTCAGCAATTTGTGCCTGACTAAGCCCGGCTTTCTTTCTTGCTTTAAGCATTTCTTTTAGTAACATAAACTCAGTTTCTAAAGAATTATATTCTTCTTTAACTAATAAATTTTTTAATGCTTCTTCTTTTAATTCATTATGTGTCATTTTCTAATACCTTATTCATTCTCTTTTTTGCGATTAACAATTCCTTTTTCGGAGTTTTATTTGTTTTTTTTATGAATGAACTTAGCATTACTATTCGCTTACCAACAAGAGTGCAATAAAAAACTCTCGCAATTCCTTCTTTGCTTTTAATCCTAAGTTCGATTAAGCCATCATCAAGAAATCGAGTGTGTGGCATTCCTAAATTTGAGCCAAATTCAATCATCAAGTCAGTTAGTCTTAAATAGCGAGCCAAAAGTCCGCTTGGCAAAGAAAGGATTTCTTTTTCAACAGCACTACTATAATATTCTATCGTCCAATTCATAGCTGAAATATAACATATATGTTACTTTTATACAAATAAGTTTAGTTTAAACATTGCCTTTGAAAGTAGAATTTAAGTGCCAGTGGCAAAAAATATTATGTTAATTTTAAACCAAAAATTCCCAACTTTTTTGATACTTTGAAGCAAAAAAAGCCTAACTTTTTTGAAAGTGTTGCTTTTATTTTTCAATTGTTAAAAGTTGGGCATTTTTATTCTAGCAAGAGTTGAACTTTTTACAAGAATTTTTCTCTAAAAAGTGCTTTAAATAGCATTTAATTATCACATTCATTATTTTAACATCCATCCATCATTTAGGATAATAAATTAAATGCCATTCCGAGAAAAAGCATATAAAGACTATTCTTATCACCTCTACAACAGAGGTAATAATTACGAAAATATTTTCTTCGAGGAAAAGAACTATTACTTTTTTCTTAAAAAAATTACTGAATATTTCGAAGACAAAATCGAGATTATTGCTTATACACTTATGCCAAATCATTATCATTTTATAATTAAACCTAACATTGATGATTATTTAGAAAAAGCTATGCAGAAGTTTTCGACAAGCTATACCAAAGCTATTAATAAATCGCAAGGTAGAGTTGGACATTTGTTTCAAGGTAGTTATAAAATCAAATTAGTTCCAGAAAACAATTATTTACTGCATCTTTCAAGATACATTCATCTAAATCCAGTTCGAGCAAATTTAGTAAGAAATCCAGAAGATTGGAAATTTTCTAGTTATCGCGATTTTGTTGAGTTGCGTAGCAGTCCATTTTTGAAAAAGTCTATAATAACCAACCAGATAGATGATTATAAAGATTTTGTGAATACTTTTAATGATGAACAAAATTACTTTGTAAATAAATTGTTGTTTAAATAAAAAACAAAAAACCCAGCTTTTTAAGAAGCAATGCAAAAAATGCAAAAAGCCCAACTTTACTAAAAAGTTGGGCTTTTACAGTTTTGATTTATAATTTCACCACTATGGGGTTAAAAAAATACATTTGTAAGTTTTTGTTAAAAAATAATTCCAGCCTCCCGATTTTCACTTTTCACTTTTCACATTTGCCCTTTCACTTTCTCTTAAAAAAACATTCTCAAAACAATTACTCCAAGAGATATTGTAAAAATTGAGCCAAAAGTTGAAATTGTGATTATATTTCCACTCATTTTTGAGTTACTTCCCATTGCTTCTGCCATTACAAAAGACGCGACTGCTGTTGGAGTTCCCATTAAAATGAATAAAATTAGAAGGTCTTGATCGGTTAATCCAAGCAAATGTCCAACTATCACTGAAATAATTGGAAAAAGTATAATTTTATAAGCCGAAGCAATAAATGCAAGCGGTGATGCGGTTATTAGTTTTTTCAAATCGATTGAAGCCCCAATTCCAATTAAAGCCAACGGAAGCGCAATATCGCTTAAATATTCTAAAGTTATTGAAAGTGATTCGGGAATGGTTATTTTAAAAACGGAAAACGGAACTGAAAAATACGCAGCAATAATTAAAGGATTTTTTCCAATTTCTTTAAATGTGCTTAATAATTTATCATTGCTTGCTTGTTGCATTGGTACTGTAAGTGCAATTACTGCCAAAACGTTAAAAATTGGCATTACAAATGCTAATAACATTACTGCTTTTCCAAGATGCGCACTATCAACAATTCCAGAAAGCATTGCCAAACCGACAATTGCAAAGTTACTGCGATAACTTCCTTGAATAAACGCACCTTTATCTTGCGGAGTTTTTGTCAGGTAATTTGCGCTTATCCAACTAATTCCATAAATAAAAAGAATTAGGGCAACCGAAATGCCAATTAAAGATGAGTCAAAAGCAGTACCAATTTCCACGACTGATAATTCTTGAAAAATTAACGCTGGAAGTGAAACTTTGAAAACAAAATTTGATAACTGTTTTACAAAGCTATCAGTTACAACTTTCGTTCGTTTTAAAAACAATCCCAATAAAATTAGCAAGAAAATTGGCAAAACTATGTTAAATAGAAAGATTATATTTTCCATATTAATCGGGAACGGTTACTCTAAACAATATTGAGTTAGTTTTGGAAATGATTGAATAATCGCTCATAATGGATGGAATTAAAACACTTTCACCTTTTTTAATTTGTAAATTGTCGCAAATTATTTCGCCTTCTGTTACAAAAATTATTTCAACTTTGTTGTTTGTTGAAAAATCCAAATCGGTGTTGCTCAAGACTATTTTTTCAACACAAAATTCTTCTGCCGAGACTTTATATTCGGTTATGTTGCTGTCACAAATTTTTCCAATTAGCTCGGGTTTGCCAAATTGATAAGTTAAAATGTTCGCAAGCTGCTCAATATCCTTAAATTTTGGAGTTAAACCAGCGCGCACAACGTTATCGGAATTTGCCATACATTCAACGATATTTCCTTTTAAATATGCGTGCGGAATGCCCGCTGGAGTATAAATTGCTTCGCCAGATTTAAGATTTACAACATTTAGGAAAAATAAAACGAACAATCCAATATCAATTCCGTATTGTTGGAAAAGGATAATAAATAATTCTTCATCTTCGGATTGTTCACTTATTAGCTCAATTTGGGCTTTTATTGATAAAATCGCATTTCGCAATTCGTTAACTTCCAACGATTTTTTCATCAAAGCTGTGAACAATTTTTTCAATCCATTCTGCGATTTATCTTTTGTAAACTCATTGAATTCTTCACTTCCAACAAAATTTATTAATTGTGGATAAAGCAGAAAATTAGCTTCAATTTCGTTTAAAGGACGAAATCCGACAAGAGCCTTTAGAAAATCGAGTGCAATTGCAACTTCTGGTTTGTGATTATCGTCTGGATAATTCTGAGAATCATTCTTATGCAATTGATCCGCTTGCAATTTATTTGGATGAGTCTGAATTGAAAGTGCTTGATTTGCAGAGAGAATTTTCAAAAGAAACGGCAATTTATTCCCAAATTTTTTAGCAACCTTTTCGCCCAAAATCTCTTTTGGACATTTCTCGATTATTGTTTCTAAATTTATCGCTTTTCCGTCCATCAATATTTCAGAACTAAGTTTTGGATGACTTCCAATCCAAACTTCAGCATAAGGCTTTTCCTCTGCTTCAAATCCTAATAATTTTGGAATAAAAGCATTTTTACCTTTTGTTCCCCACTCATAATTTTGGACGTAATTAACTAGTTTATATGGTTTTTGTTTTATCATTGTCATTTAATATTTATAATTTATTTTCAATCCAAAATCATTATTGTTAAAATCAACACAAGGTATTTTAAGATCAAGGTTATCAGAATTTTTATTCAAAAGTACAAATCCATTTATAGGATTTGAAAGAATATTTGCAATGTCATTTTCATAGAAACGGATTTCATGTCTGCCATGAGTAATAGTTTCGTCAACAGAAGTAACAAATTCAAAGTTAAGTTTAATGTTTTCTACTGTAAAAATAGAATCTGCGTCAAACCAGTCAAGTGTATCGGGGCATTTATAAATATCACAAGCAAGCGTGTATTCACTTGCAACATCTCCAGAAAATAATCCACTTAAATAACTTACCAAATTATAGTTGCTGCCAAGTTTTGCGCCATCGGGTTGAAATTTTATTAGCGAAATATTTTGGTTTTTTCTAACAGCTCTAGCTTCATCAACCATATTGTAAATTATATACACATTCTGCTCAAGAATTTCATCTTTGGAAAGAGAAAGTTCTTTTTCAAATGAATTAATATTATAGCTGGTACTTTTAAAACGGATATAATATTCACTAGCTTTTAGATTAGGAAATTCAAACATTCCGTTTGCGTCAGCTTTTGCATAAACTCTTGAATTATTAGCTATATTATACAATTCAACAGTAGCACCAGCTCCTATAGTTCCATCAAAAAACAAAACTGCACCAGTAATTGTAGAATTTGCTGGTACTGGTTCCGTTGAGTTTTCCTTACATCCTAATTGCATAACTATTAACAAAACAAATAGACAATAACTAAATAGCCCAAATCTTCGCATACTTTAGTAACTCCAATGATTCAACGCATTATTTTTTAAATGTAATATTCGTTGAAAATTTATAAATTATTTATAATGCTAAATTAGTGAATATTTTGGAAAATATTTATGGATTTATATCAAGAAACTAAAGCAAACACAATGCAAATTTTACTTTATTATTTAGTGAGATTATCAAATATTTTGCAATATTAATATTTTGAATAACACAAATACCTTGTATATTTATTCAAAATAAAAGTGAATTAATAAAATAGTATTTGACATACTTTATTAAGATTTTATATATTGCATACCATAATGAAAAACTTATTAAACATATCAACTTTAAACAAAAACAACAACTGGGCTTGGTGGCAGTTCATCCTATAATTATATCGCTCAGTGAAAAATAGAAATAATAGATTTAAAAACCCTTCCTATCGCTGAGAAGGGTTTTTTTTATAAAATAATAGTTGCCATTCCGTGATGCTTCAACACGGAATCTAAGTAAGTTGCAGAGATTCCCGCTTAAAGATTGCCCCGAAAAAAACTTGGGACAGGCGGAAATGAAGAAAATACTTTTGGAAAACAAATATGAAAAAAGAAGAATTTAAAATACTTGCAAATGAATTTAACGTAATTCCAGTTTATGAAAGAGTAACTGGCGATATGTTAACTCCAGTTCTTGCGTTTCTAAAATTAAGAGAAAAAGAGAAGTTCTGTTTTTTGCTTGAATCGGTTGAAGGAATTGGCAGACTTGCGAGATATTCGTTTATAGGAAAAGATCCGCATAAAATAATTTCCAACCGAAATAGAAAGCTGAAAATCTATTCAAACAATAATGATGAAGTTTTGGATGAAAATCTTTTTGATTATCTGAAAACAGAAATTGCTTCGTATAAATTTCCTATTATTGAAGATTTACCCGATTTTACTGGTGGAATTGTTGGCTACATCGGTTACGAAAACATATCTTTAATTGAAGATAAACTCAAATTTGATAATCACGAAAACTCCGAAACTCCAGATTCAATTCTTGGAATTTTTAACACAATAATTGCGTTTGACCATTACAAACATCAATTATTAATTATTTCAAATGTACATTTAAATGGCAATTCTGATTTGGATGTGGAGTTTGAAATAGCAAAACAAAAAATTGCGAAAGTAAAAGCAGAATTAACAACTCCAATAAGTTATAAATCAGATTTTAGTTTTGAGCTTGAAGAAGATAATGATTTTAATTCATCCAAATTTTTTGATGTTGTTGAAAAAGCAAAACAAAATATTTACAACGGTGATGTTTTTCAGTTGGTTTTATCCAAACGATTTACTGCCGATTATAAAGGTGATTTGCTAAATCTTTATCGTGCATTAAGAATTATAAATCCCTCGCCATATATGTACTTTATGGAATTGCCCGAAGAAATTACTGTAGTTGGAACTTCACCAGAAGATTTGATAAAAGTGCAAAATAGAAAAGCAAGTATTCTGCCCATTGCCGGAACACGCAAGCGTGGTAATACTAATGAAAAAGATTTAATGTTAGAAAAAGAATTACTCGCTGATCCAAAAGAACTTGCAGAACATATTATGCTTGTCGATTTAGCCCGAAACGATTTGGGCAGAGTTTGCAAGTTTAAAACTATCGACATAAAAGATTACATGAACATACATCGTTTCTCGCATGTAATGCATATTGTTTCAAGAGTTGAAGGTGAATTGGAAGAAGATAAAGATTCAATAGATGCATTCAAAGCTGCATTTCCGGCTGGAACTGTTTCAGGTGCGCCTAAAATTAGAGCAATGGAATTAATTAACGAATACGAAAATAGTTTGCGTAATATTTATGCTGGAGCAGTTGGATATATCGATTTTCGCGGAAATCTTGATATGTGTATTGCAATCCGTACTCTTTTTGCAATTAAAAATAAAATTCACTGGCAAGCTGGTGCTGGAATTGTAGCTGATAGTAAACCAGAATTGGAGTTGAAAGAAATAAATAATAAAGCCGCAGTACTTTTGAAAGCTTTAGAGTATGCAGGAGAAATTGATGAACCAAATAGATAAATTGAGTGAATTAAGAATTTTAGTGATTGATAACTACGATTCATTTACGTTTAATCTTGTGCAGCTTATTGGAAAGTTTACACAAAATATTATTGTAAAACGAAATGATAAAATTACTTTAGAAGAGATTGCTGAAATAAATCCAGATAAAATTGTAATTTCACCTGGACCTGGAAGACCTTCGGATTCTGGAATTTCAATTGATATTCTTAAAACAATTGGCAAACAAACTCCAGTATTAGGCGTGTGCCTTGGGCATCAAGCAATTGGTGAAGTTTTTGGAGCTAAAGTTGTAAATGCTCCAGTGTTAATGCACGGAAAGTCCTCCGAAGTTGAACATAATGGAACTGGAATTTTCAAGGATGTAAATCCTAATTTCAATGCTGGAAGGTATCATTCGTTGGTTGTAAGTTCAGATTCCATTCCAGACGATTTAGAAATAACATCCTTGACAAAGGATAAAATAATAATGGGAATTAAACATAAAAAGTATCCAATTGAAGGAATTCAATTCCACCCAGAATCAATATTAACTCCAGAAGGTGAAACAATAATTAAAAACTGGTTAGAACAATGATTAAAACAACATTAAATAAACTGTTCGAAAAAGAAGATTTAACATTTTTGGAAGCCGAAGAAATTGCTAATTTGTTGATGAATGGCAAAGTTAACGGTTCGCAGACTGCATCTTTATTGACTGCATTGCGTATTAAAGGTGAAACCGCCAATGAAATTGCGGGATTTGCGAATGCTATGAGAAATAATGGAGTGAAAATACTCCACAATTCCAAAAACCTAATTGATGTTTGCGGCACAGGCGGTGACAATTCGGGTTCATTCAATATTTCTACCGCTGCTGCTTTTGTGGTTGCCGGAGCTGGTGTAAATGTAGCAAAGCATGGTAATCGTTCAATAACTAGTATAAGTGGCAGCTCCGACGTTCTAAAGGAACTTGGAGTTAATATTGAACTTACTCCTGAACAATCTAAAAAAGCTTTAGAAGAAATTGGAATTACTTTTTTGTTCGCTCCAATTTATCATCCAGCAATGAAGAACGTTGCTCCAATCCGTTTGGAATTGGGATTTAAAACTATATTTAATGTACTTGGACCGCTTACAAATCCAGCAAGTACAACAAAGCAAATGATTGGTACATTCAATTACGATATTGCTTTTAAAATGGCAGAAGCTGCAAAGATTTTAAAGATGGAAAGAGTAGCATTTGTTTGTACAAATAATCAATATGATGAAATTACACTTACAGAAAGCTCGCAAATTGTTGAAGTTAACGGTGATAAACCAATTACAGTTAGTGAAATAAATGCAGAGACATTTAACTTCCCAAAAATTGTTTTGGGTGATATTAAAGGTGGAACACCGCTTGAAAATGGTAAAATTATATTGGACATTTTTAATAACCAAAGTTCTGTTTCTCAATTTAATGTTGTAATTGCAAATGCCGCGCTGGCTCTTTATACTTCTGGCAAGTATTCTACTTTATCGGAAGCACAGCAAGCTGCTGAAGATTCTATTAAATCTGGCAACGCTTTGGAAAAATTAAATGCATTAATAGATTTTGGTAAATAATAATGATTGATATTTTAGCTCAAATAGTTGAAGTGAAAATTGAGGAAGTGAAAAAGCTTAAACGCGATTTTACCATTTCTCGATTTTCTGATTCTGAATATTACTCAAGTGAATGCTTAAACTTTGAAAAAGCTTTGCGAAAAAAGGAAGCTATTTCTATAATTGCTGAGATTAAAAAAGCATCGCCATCAAAGGGCATTATACGCAAGGATTTTAATCCACTCAAAATTGCTGATATTTATATGGAAAATAATGTTGATGCAATTTCTGTTTTAACAGACGAACAGTTTTTTCAAGGAAATATTTCTTATTTGAATGAAATAGCAAAATATAAATCCGTTCCACTTTTACGAAAAGATTTTATCATAGATGAATATCAAGTTTTTGAAGCCAAAGCAAATGGAGCCGATGCAATTCTTCTTATCTCTGAAATTTTATCCGAAAGCCAGATTGAAGAATTAAGCAAAGCGTCATTTGAGCTTGGCATGAAAGTCCTTTTGGAATTGCATAATGAAAATCAACTTCCAAAAATTGATTTTTCACTCAACAAAATTATTGGAATAAATAACAGAGATTTAACAAATTTTGCAACTGATTTGAACACGACTTTAAAAATCAGCGAACAAATTTCGGCAAATGTCATTTTCGTCTCAGAATCTGGAATAAGTGAACAAAGGAATTTTGACTTTTTGAAAGACACTAAAACAAATGCTGTACTTATTGGCGAACATTTTATGAAAGCAGAAAACATTGCCGATTCGGTGAAAAAGATACAAGAATATTGTTACTATTAATAAATGTAAAATAAACCTCCGAGATTTTAAATACCTCGGAGGTTTGGAATAATTGCAAAAAAACAGTCATTGAAAGGAGTTCGTCTTTTTGAACTACAAAGCAATCTGTTTAATTTTGGAATGATTTTGAAGCGAAACTAACTTTTGTAGATTGCTTCTCCCGATAAATCGGGTTCGCAATGACACACAAAAAACAGTCATTGCGAGGAGTTCGTACTTTGAACGACGAAGCAATCTATTAAATTATGAAACTTTTTGAGATATAAATGAAAATAAAAATCTGTGGAATTACACGAATTGAAGACGCTCAACAATGCGCTAATCTTGGAGCTGATGCAATTGGATTCATCTTTTATCCAAAAAGTAAACGTCATATTGCACCAGAAAATGCAAAAAGTATTTCCCTTTCGCTTCCTCCTTTTGTTCACAAAATTGGAGTATTTGTAAATGAAGAAATTGACGAAGTAAACAGAATTGCATGTTTAGTAAAACTCACTGCTGTTCAATTACATGGCAACGAATCACTTGAATATATTTCACAAATCAATTATCCCGTTATAAAAAGTTTTGGAATTGATGGAGATTTTGATTTTTCCGTTTTAGCAGAGTTTAACAATTGTGGAATTATCTTGGATGTAAAAGACACAATAAATTTTGGCGGTACCGGAAAACAATTCGATTGGAATTTAATTCCAAAAAATATTCGAAACAAAATAATAATCGCTGGTGGAGTTGGCATAAACAACATTGAGGAAATTCACACTAATATAAATCCTTATGGAATTGATATTTCATCTTCCGTTGAAGTTGAGCCTGGCATTAAGGATAAAGACAAACTTGAAAAACTTTTTGAAAAATATAATGAATTAAGGAAAATATAATGTTAATACTGTTAAATCTTGATGCATCTAGACAAGATATAGAAGCTATAAAACGCAAAGTAATTGGTTACAACTGTCAGCCGCACGAAATTCCAGGCGAATCAAACTTGGCAATTGGAATTACCGGTCCAACTCATAAACTGGTTGAGGATGAATATCGCTTTATGAATTCGGTAATTGAAGTTGTTCGCGTTAGTAAAAAATATAAACTTGTTAGCCGCCAAATGAAAAAGAATGATACTGTTGTTAAAACTAAATTTGGAGACATTGGCGGAAAGGAGCTCACAATTATTGCTGGACCTTGTTCAGTGGAAAGCAGAGACCAATTATTTAGAATTGCTGAAAGCTTATCGCAGCTTGGAGTAAAATTTCTGCGTGGTGGTGCTTATAAACCACGAAGCAGTCCATATGCCTTCCGTGGATTAGGCGAAGAAGGATTAAGATTGCTGGATGATGTTAAAAAAGAATTTGGAATGGGCATTGTAACTGAAGTTCTTAGCGCAGATACTATTCCACTAGTTGCAGAAGTTGCTGATATTATTCAAATTGGTGCACGTAACATGCAAAATTTTATTCTTCTTGATGAAGTTGGAAAAATAAACACTCCAATTTTATTGAAAAGAGGTTTAGCTGCAACTGTTGAGGATTTACTTTTAAGTGCTGAATATATTTTGGCTCAAGGAAATTTTAACGTAATTCTTTGCGAACGTGGAATAAGAACTTTTGAAACTTCAACACGCAATACTCTTGATTTAAACGCAATTCCAGTAATCAAAAAAAACTCACATCTTCCAATATTGGTTGACCCTTCTCATGGAATTGGGATAAGAGATAAAGTGCCTCCAATGGCTTTGGCTGGAATTGTAGCAGGTTCCGATGGAATTATTATTGAAGTTCATAACGATCCAGATAACGCATTATCAGATGGCGTGCAAACGATTACTCCAGAACAAATGTCAATCTTAATTAATAAAATTAAAGCAATAGCGCCAATTGTAGATAGGGAGCTAAATTAAAATGGAACAACATACAATATACAATCAGCCTTCAACAGCGGGTAAATTCGGAGATTTCGGAGGTAGATTTGTACCAGAAACTTTAATGTCCGCTCTTCATGAATTAGAAGAAACATATAATTCTGTAAAATCAGACCCAGATTTTTTGGCAGAATTAAACGACTTGCAAAAGAATTATAATGGAAGAGAAACTCCGTTAACTTTTGCAAATAGGTTAACCGATCACTATGGCAAAGGTAAAATATATCTAAAACGTGAGGACTTAAACCATACTGGTGCTCATAAAATGAATAACACTCTCGGACAAATTCTGCTTGCCAAACGACTTGGAAAAACTCGCATTATTGCCGAAACTGGCGCTGGTCAACATGGCGTAGCCACAGCAACCGTTTGCGCAAAATTTGGTCTGGAATGTACAGTTTATATGGGCGAAGTTGATATTGAACGACAAGAGATGAATGTGTTTAGAATGAAAATGCTCGGGGCTAAAGTTGTTCCAGTTACTTCTGGAAGTAAGACTCTTAAAGATGCTACAAATGAAGCAATTCGCGATTGGGTTACAAATGTTGAAAACACGCACTATATCATCGGCTCGGTTGTTGGTCCTCATCCATACCCAATGATTGTGCGTGATTTCCAATCAATTATTGGTGAAGAAACTAAAACTCAAATAAATAATTTTGAAGGAAGAAATCCTGATTATATTATAGCCTGCGTTGGCGGTGGTTCAAATGCTATTGGAATTTTTTATCCGTTTATTAATAATCCAGAAGTTAAACTTATTGGAATTGAAGCCGGTGGTTATGGCATTGATACTGACATGCATTGCGCAACGTTAACACTTGGCAGACCGGGAGTTTTTCAAGGGATGAATACTTATCTTTTGCAGGATAGTGAAGGACAAATTAGTGAGGTTCATTCCATTTCCGCTGGTTTGGATTATCCTGGTGTTGGTCCAGAACATAGTTTCTTGAAGGAGTTAAATCGTGTTCAATATTCTTCAATAACTGATGATGAAGCACTTGATGCAGCATTACAACTTTCCAGACTTGAAGGAATTCTTCCAGCTTTGGAATCATCGCACGCACTTGCTCATTTGGAATATTTAATGCCAAATACGAATAAAGATGATATAGTTGTAATAAACCTTAGCGGACGCGGCGATAAGGATTTGAATACATTTATTAATAAAATTAAATTTTAACTCTCTTAAGTCCCCTCTCGAGAGGGGATTTAGGAGTGTGTTCAATAAAAACAATATGAAGAATATGCGAAGATCAGACAGAGAAATATCAAATGAAGAAACAATGCAACTATTAAATAATTGCGAATATGGAGTTTTATCCTCTGTATCAGAAAGCGGTGAACCTTATGGAGTTCCGCTAAGCTATTGTTTATTTGATGATGCAATTTATTTTCATTCAGCATTGGAAGGTAAAAAGTTAGATAATTTTTTGGCTAACAGCGCCGTTTCCTTTTGTGTTGTTGGAAAAACAGAAATATTGCAGAGTAAATTTAGTACAAAATACGAAAGCGTTATCGTTACTGGAATTATTGAAGAAGGAACAGAAACTGAAAAACAGATTGGACTGGAAGGCTTAGTCAAAAAGTATTCACCCAATTTTATTACCGAAGGTCTAAAATATATTGATAAAGCTAAAGATGAAACAAAGGTTCTGAAATTAACAATTAAAAATATGACAGGTAAAGCACGTAAATGAATATTCATTAAACTCCCCTCTTGAGAGGGGATGATGCGAAGCATCAGGGGTGTGTGCCCTTTAGCTTATAGAACTAAAAAAGAATTAGGATTAAGATTATGAGTAAGATTAAGAACACAATTGAGCAAATAAACAACGATGGTAAAAAAGCATTATCAGTTTTTCTTACATCGGGATTTCCGACAATTGATAAATTTTTGGATAACACAAACAGAATTATTGAAGCAGGCGCGGATTTAATTGAATTAGGAATGCCTTTTAGCGATCCGCTTGCAGATGGCGGCGTAATTCAGCAATCGTCTCAAATTGCATTGCAAAATGGAATTACACAAAAACAAACTTTTCAATTTGCTGAGCAGATTAAAAAACACAACAAAACTCCACTTATTTTAATGGGCTACGCAAATACAATTTTACAGTATGGTAAAGAGCAGTTTGAACAAGATGCAATAAACGCTGGCGTTGATGGACTTATTATCCCCGACGTTCCTCTTGAAGAATTTGACGATTTCTTCTTCCCGTTTTCAACCAAACTGGATAAAATTCTTTTAACAACTCCGACAAGTAGCAAAAAACGAATTATTGAACTTGACCAAAAAAGTGAAGGATTTCTTTACTGCGTATCCGTTTCTGGTACAACTGGTGTTAGAGAAGGCTTTGATAACAAAGTTACACAAAATTTGGAAACCACCTACAAAGCTCTTTCCAAAAACAAAATGCTTGTTGGATTTGGAATTTCAACGCCAGAAAACATAAAGCAGCTTTCCCCTTTTGCCGATGGATTTATTGTTGGAAGTGCTGTTATTAAATCGCTGCAAAATGAAAGTATTGATGAAACTATAAATCTTATAAAGTCATTAAAACAAGCTTGTGTTGAATAAATGCTTTAATTATTCTTAGTTTATTGATAGTAAACCTCCAAGGTTTCCTAAAACCTTGGAGGTTTTAATATGTAGTGCGGATTTAGGGTTAATGTTTTTTTGCTTTTTATTTCAATGGATTCCCATCTATTATAAACACACCCCTTGATGCAGAAAAGCACCGCATCTTTCCCTACCGAAAGCTTTCGGTAGGGATGTTTTTGGATTGCTAATTTTATAGATTCCTCTTTTAACTTATTATTAGTATGCATCTCAAAAACAATGCTATTAAAATTCACCTCTCCTAAGACAAATATTTCATCCCAGCTTTTGAAAAGTCCCCTCTTGAGTGGGGATGTCAAAAGAAAGTCCCCTCTTGAGAGGGGGTTGGGGGTGTGTGCTTTTTATATATAATTACATAATTTCATTTGAAATAGTTTTTTTATTTCGTCCAGAAATGCCTTTTCCGCATTTCCACAAAACACACCCCTTGATGCGGAAAAGCACCGCATCTTTCCCCTCTCTAGAGGGGATATTAAAAGAAAGTCCCCTCTTGAGAGGGGGTTGGGGGTGTGTTCTTTTTATAAATAATTTCATAATTTCATTTGAAATAGTTTTTTTTATTTCGTCCAAAAATGCCTTTTCCGCATTTCTCCAAAACACACCCCTTGATGCGGGAAAACACCGCATCTTTCCCTACCGAAAGCTTTCGGTAGGGATGTTTTGGATTCGCAGATTTTCAAAGTCCTCTTTTGTGCGGAAATGTTTTGTATGTAACTTTTTAAAAAGTCCCCTCTCGAGAGGGGATTTAGGGGTGTGTGCTTTCACAGCATTTCTTATGAAAGTCCCTACCGAAAGCTTTCGGTAGGGGTTGGGGGTGTGTTCTTTTTATAAATAACCACATTGATTTCATAATTTCATTTGAAATAGTTTTTTTTATTTCGTCCAGAAATGCCTTTTCCTCATTTCTCCAAGACACACCCCTTGATGCGGAAAAACACCGCATCTTTCCCTACCGAAAGCTTTCGGTAGGGATGTTTTGGATTCGCAGATTTTCAAAGTCCTCTTTTG